>OCVV011357830.1_pt1 | contig 105800 bp, 83 predicted proteins | sample 1539721 | NCBI WGS metagenome assembly OCVV01 (sample SAMN02144230, study PRJEB22623) | gut metagenome | biome: sheep rumen | host: Ovis aries | place: New Zealand
TGCACGAGCCTGAAAACCGCGCCAAGCCTTCCCGCAACCACGCTGGCGGAATCCTGCTACGGCAGCATGTTCTACGGCTGCACGAGCCTGACAGCCGCGCCAAGCCTTCCCGCCGCCACGCTGGTGGCAAGCTGCTACGGCAACATGTTCCGCGACTGTACAAGCCTGAAAGCCGCGCCAAGCCTTCCCGCCGCCACGCTGGCGAACTACTGCTACAACGGCATGTTCTCCGGCTGCACGAGCCTGACAGCCGCGCCAAGCCTTCCCGCCGCCATGCTGGCGGAAGGCTGCTACAGCGGCATGTTCTTCGGCTGCGCAAGCCTGACAGCCGCGCCAAGCCTTCCCGCCGCCACGCTGGTGGCAAGCTGCTACGGCAGCATGTTCTACGGCTGCACGAGCCTGACAGCCGCGCCTAGCCTTCCCGCCACCACGCTGGCGAACTTCTGCTACCAAGGCATGTTCTCCGGCTGCACAAGCCTTGCAAGCGTAACTTGTCTTGCGACGGATATTTCCGCAAGCAACTGCACAGACAGTTGGCTTAAGAATGTTGCCGCCAGCGGCACGTTCACCAAGGCTGATGGCATGACAGGCTGGACAACAGACAGCGCAAGCGGCATTCCCAGCGGCTGGACAGTGGAGGATTACTCTATGAAAGTTCCTCTGACTTTGGAAGCCGCTGTCGCCGGAGCGGTCGTAACATTTAGCAACAAAGCCGACAGACCAGTAACCTACAAGGTAAACGGCGGAGAGGTGCAAAAAATCGCAAGCGGCGACTTCGCAAACATAACGCTTGCAAACATCGGCGACAAGGTTGAATTCTTTGGCGACAACAATAAGTATGCGAAAGACCTCTTCGATAACAATTACAGCAACATCGCTTGTTCAGCGGACTGCTATGTTTACGGCAACATCATGAGCCTTGTTAAGAGCGAGGGGTTTGAAAATGCGACAACGCTAGAAAATGCTTATACTTTTGCCAGGCTCTTCGCTTACAACACCCATATAAAAAACAAAAGCGGCGCGCACTTGCTTTTGCCCGCAACCACGCTGGCGGACTCCTGCTACAGCTGGATGTTCTACGGCTGCGCAAGCCTGACAGCCGCGCCAAGCCTTCCCGCCACCACGCTGACGAAGGCCTGCTACGAACACATGTTCGACGGCTGCGCAAGCCTGACAGCCGCGCCAAGCCTTCCCGCAACCACGCTGGCGCAATCCTGCTACAGCGACATGTTCTCCGGCTGCACGAGCCTGACAGCCGCGCCGCCAAGCCTTCCCGCAACCACGCTGGCAATGGGCTGCTACAGCGGCATGTTCCGCGGCTGCGCAAGCCTGACAGCCGCGCCAAGCCTTCCCGCAACCACGCTGACGGAGTTCTGCTACCCATACATGTTCCAAGGCTGCGCAAGCCTGACAGCCGCGCCAGACCTCCCGGCCACCACGCTGGTGATCGTCTGCTACAGCTTCATGTTCCAAGGCTGCACGAGCCTTGCAAGCGTAACTTGCCTTGCGACGGATATTTCAACAAGCGGCTGCACGGAAGACTGGCTTGACGGCGTCGCCGACTCAGGCACTTTCACAAAAGCAAAAGACGTAGATTGGTCCGGCAAAACAGGCGCAAGCGGCATCCCCAACGGCTGGCAAGTCGTGGAACAATGACGCGGCGGGACATCCGTTCCGCCAAAAATCGGGCAAAATATTTTTGTAAATTTATGAAAATTTTGCTTGCTTTTTATAAAATAGCGTGTTAGAATAGATTAATTACATAAAAAACGCTATACATAGCGCTAATTTTGGGGAATATAGGGGAAAACATGCGCTGTCCTTACTGCGGCTCGCTTGACGACAGGGTCATAGAAAGCCGCGCAATGGCCAACGGCGAGAACATTCGCAGGCGACGCGAATGCCTAAGCTGCGGCTACCGCTTCACCAGCTACGAACGCATAGAAGAAAAGCCCCTGATGGTCATCAAGAGAGACGGCCGCAGGCAGCCCTTTGACTCCAAAAAACTTGAAAAAGGCATCGAGCGGGCGCTTGAAAAACGGCCCGTTTCGACGACTACGGTGGAAAACTTGGCCGCCGAAATCGAGGACCAGGCCGTCATGCAGGCCAAGTCCAGCCGCGAGATTTCGACCAGCGACCTGGGCGAGTTGGTCTTGCAGCGCCTTAACGACATCGACAAAGTGGCCTACATCCGCTTTGCCTCTGTCTACAAGCATTTTGAAAATTTGGAAGAATTTATAAACGAAGTTAATAAGGTTGGGGGAATCAAAAAGTGAGCGAGCAGTCGGTTTTTCCGCAATGGAAAAGTTTTTTGGGAAAGAGCGGCGACGAGGAAACCAAGTCGTTCATTAAAAGCGTCGTAAAAAGATCGGGAGACATCGTCTCCTACGACCGAAAGAAAATCGAAAAAGCGATCGGAAAGGCAATCCAGGCGGTTGAAAAATTCGCAAACCCGGACAAGGCCGCCGCGCTTACCGACAGCGTCGAAGAAAAGCTCCGCCTTTTGCTGGCGGGAAGGCGCGCCCATTCGATTCCCGCGATAGAAGAAATCCAGGACGTTGTAGAGTCCGCTCTTATCGAGGCCAAGGAAGTCGAGGTCGCCAAGGCCTACATCCTTTACCGCGCCCGCCACGAAGCCGTCCGCGACGCCAAGAGCCTTATGCTTGACATCAACAAGACGATGGACGGCTACCTTGCCCAAAGCGACTGGCGGGTGAACGAAAACGCCAACGTAAACTTTTCGCTCGGCGGCCTGATTCTTCACAACTCAGGAACGATCACGGCCAATTACTGGCTTAACAACATTTACTCCAAAGAAATCGCGGACGCCCACAAAACGGCCGCCTTCCACATCCACGACCTTTCTATGTTCTCCGGCTACTGCGCCGGCTGGTCATTGCGCCAGCTTATCGTCGAAGGCCTTGGCGGCGTAAAGGACAAGATCACTTCTAAGCCGGCAACGCACCTTTCAACCTTGGTAAACCAAATCGTGAACTTTTTGGGAATCATGCAAAACGAATGGGCGGGCGCCCAAGCATTCAGCTCATTTGACACCTACTTGGCTCCCTTTGTCAAAATCGACAACCTTAGCGAAAAGGAAGTGCGCCAGTGCATCCAGTCCTACGTCTACGGAGTAAACACTCCCAGCCGCTGGGGAAGCCAGGCGCCCTTCTCAAACATCACGCTTGACTGGACTTGCCCGGCCGACCTTAAGGACAAAAAGGCCATCGTCGGCGGAAAGGAGCAGGACTTTACCTACGGCGACTGCCAAAAAGAAATGGACCTTATCAACAAGCAGTTCATAAAGATCATGCTTGAAGGCGACGCCGAAGGCCGCGGCTTTGGCTACCCGATTCCGACATACAACATCACAAAGGATTTTGACTGGAACAGCGAGAACGCAAAGCTTTTGTTCGAGATGACAAGCCAGTACGGAACGCCCTACTTCCAAAATTTCGTCAACTCAGACCTCAACCCGAGCGACGTGCGCTCAATGTGCTGCCGCCTTCGCCTTGACAAGCGCGAGCTTAGAAAGCGCGGCGGAGGCCTTTTTGGAAGCGACGAGTTCACCGGAAGCATCGGAGTGGTCACAATCAACCTTCCGCAAATCGGATACTTGGCAAAGAACGAAGAGCAGTTTTTTAAGAGACTGGACTACCTTATGGACTTGGCCAAGCAAAGCCTTTGCATTAAGAGAAAGGTAATCCAAAAGCTTTACGACGGAGGCCTTTTCCCCTACACAAAGCGCTACCTTAAGACGCTCAACAACCACTTTAACACAATCGGCCTTTGCGGAATGAACGAATGCTGCCTTAACTTTTTGGGCGTGAACATCGTCAACCCGACAGGAAAGGCCTTTGCCGAAAAAGTCTTGGACTACATGCGCCAAAAAATGCAGGACTACCAGGAAGAGACCGGCGAGCTTTTCAACTTGGAGGCCACTCCGGCCGAAAGCACCAGCTACCGCCTGGCCCGCCACGACAAGCAAAACTACCCCGACATCATCGCCTCCGGAACAAGCGACCCCTACTACACAAACTCAACGCAGTTGCCGGTTGACTACACAAGCGACATCTTTGAGGCCTTGGACCAGCAGGAATCCTTGCAAACCCGCTACACCGGCGGAACGGTGTTCCACACATACATGGGCGAGCAAATCAAGGACTGGAAGGCTTGCCGCGACTTGGTGAAGACCATCATGGCCAACTACCGCATTCCGTATTTGACGATTTCGCCTGTTTACTCGATTTGCCCTGTCCACGGATACCTTTCCGGGGAACACGCGGAATGCCCCAAGTGCAAGGAAGAAAAGAGGCGCGCCCTTCAAGCCAAGCTTGACAGTTTGCTTGCGGAACGCCAGGCCGCCATCGCGGCGCAAAGATAAAAAGGGAGGAATTTATGAAAAGCGTACAGGAACTTGACAAGGAAATCGCCGACGTTCAAAAGGAGCTTAGCGACGTTCACGGAACGGAAACGGAAGTTTACGCCCGCATCGTAGGCTACTATCGCGCGATTAAAAACTGGAACAAGGGCAAGGCCGAAGAATTCAAGCTGCGAAAAAATTTCAAGCTTGAAGATTCCTCCGAATACGACATTCATTCTTACGCTGACGCGGGCGAAAGCGGCCAGACAACCTTTAGTCCGGAAAGCGAAATGCTTATGGAAGACGAGCGATACGACGACGCGGCGTCCAACAACGCTGCCGCGCCTGTCACAACCGCGCATGATTCGGTAGCCTCTAACGGCGGCCTTACATACGAGCTTTTCGCCCGCGCCACTTGCCCCAACTGCCCGCCCGTAAAGGAATGGATAGCCAATAGCGGCCTTAGCGGAAGAACGATCGACGTTGACAGCGAGGCTGGCCTTGCCGAAGCCGCGCAAAAAGGCGTCTTTGCCGCTCCCACTGTGATTTTCTACAAGGCCGACGGAAGCGAATCGGCGCGCGCCCACAACGTGGCCGAACTGGAAGAAATTTTCAATCTTGCAACAGCCTAAAGCGGTTTTAATAAAAACCACATTAGTTGATTTTCCCGAACGAGTCGCGGCCGCGTGTTTTTTGCGCGGCTGCAATCTTCGCTGCCCCTACTGCTACAACACCGAGCTGGTCGCGCCCCAAGACATTTCTAAAGCCCAAGACGCTGCGGCAATCGCAAATCAGTCGCAAGCCCAAGAATCGGGCGCGCAGGCAAAGCGCGACGAGCCGCAATTTGTTTTTATCCAGGACATAATCGCCCACTTAAAAAAGCGCGCCAACGTCTTGTCGGGCTTTGTAATCTCCGGCGGCGAGCCATTGCTAAAGCCCGATGTCGTCCGCGGCTTGATTTTAGAGGCGCGCTCCTTGGGCTACAAAATAAAGCTTGACACAAACGGCATGTTTCCCGGCCGCCTGCAAGAACTCTTGTCAGATCCCGCCTGCGCGCCCGACTACGTCGCGCTGGACGTAAAGACGGCGCCAGGGCGCTACAGCGAGTTGCAGGCCCAAGACGCGGCCACAGTTAAGGCTGTTCAAGACCTTAACGCCGCGGCGGATTCCTTGGCTTGCAATGTGTCGCAAGCCCAAGCCGCCGGCGGCCAAGATTTTTCGCAAGACCTTAAAGCCGCGCCGGCTGGGTCATTGGCTTTCAATGCATCGCAGGCCCAAGACGCGGCGGCGCAAAAAATAATCGAGTCAATAAAAATCGTTTCGGAGCTTCCTGCCGCCGCGCGCGAATTCCGCACGGTCCTCTACCCGCCATTGGTCGGAGAAAAAGAGGTAAAAGAAATCGCAAAGCTTTTGCCAAAGGACGCGCGCTGGTTTTTCGCACATTTTCTTAACGGTCGCTGCCTATGCGCCGCCGCCGAGAAAGTCCAGCCCTACACGGAAGAAAAAGAGGCGGCGCTTGTTGAATTGGCGCGCTCTTTTATCCCAGGCGCCGAGTTAAGGTAGGAACGGTATGTCGCTGCGCTCCATTTTGCTATAAGAAAAGATTAAACTGCCCGCTCGCGCGGGCTGGCAATCAAGGCGCTTTTTACAACTTAAAAAAAAGGCCTCCCGATTGGGAAGCCTAGGATAGCGACTAATGGGATTGAACCATTGACATCACGGATATGAGCCGTGTGCTCTACCAACTGAGCTAAGTCGCCGAATGATTTACTAATATATCAAAAAGCGGACTTTGTGTCAAGTAGCGGCAAGCGCTTTGGAGCAAAAAAAACGCGGCGCAAAGCAGCCGCGTTTTTTGGCGTTGGTTTATTCACCTAGAACTTGCTGTCGGCGTAGCCGATCCACCCTTCTTTTTCAACAAGCGCCTTTTCAAAGCCTTCAAGCTTAAAGGGATAGCTTTTTGAAAGGCTTCCAGCGATAAGCTTTACCTTTGCGGTTCCGTCGTCATTGAAAACGATTTTGCATTCGGTGTCTTTTTCGGCAAAAGTGCGGAACATGTCGTCGATCGATTTTTTGTCCATCTCAACGGCAAGCAAGCCGCAGTTGTACATGTTCTGGCGGAAGATGCGGGCAAAGTTCACCGCGACGACAACGTAAATGCCGTTTACTTCCAAAGCCCAGGGAGCGTGCTCGCGGCTTGATCCGCAGCCAAAGTTGTCGCGGGTTACGATTACCTTTTTTCCGGGCACGTCGGTCTTGGAGTCAAAGCCATCAAGCTTTAAGTCTTCCAAAAGGTAAGGCTTAAGCGCTTGCTTTGTGTTTTCCGTCAAATACTTTGCCGGAATGATTTCGTCCGTATTGATGTCAGTTCTGTCCAAAAAGAGAACCGGGCCTCCAAATTGCTTCATGATAATCTCCTACAATCTATGCTTTGTATAATGGTGAATTCGTAATCGTTCCGGCGATTGCCGTCGCGGCTGCGGACGCGGGGCTCATAAGGTGAACCATTCCGCCTTTTCCCATGCGGCCGTTAAAGTTGCGGTTTGTGGTGGAGGCGCAAACTTCTCCCTCGGCCAAAACGCCATTGCTCATTCCTAAGCAGGCGCCGCATGTCGGGTTTGTGACGCAAAAGCCCGCGTCCATAAAAATCGACAAAAGGCCTTCGTCCAAGGCCATTTTGTAAATTTTGGGAGTGGCCGGGCTTACGATGCCGCGCACTCCGGGTGCCAAACGCTTTCCTTTAAGGACTTCGGCGGCGACGCGCAAGTCCGAGATGCGGCCGTTGGTGCACGAACCGATGTAAATCTGGTCCACCTTTGTTCCGGCCAATTCGGCGATCGGCTTTACTTGGTCGGGCTTGTAGCCGACCGTGGCCAAAGGCTGCAAATCGCTCAAGTCGCATTCGATGACTTTTTCGTATTCGGCGTCGGGGTCGCTCTTCCACTGCTGGTAGTCGGCCAAAGCCTCTTCTTTAGTCTTGTATTCGTCCTTGATGAATTCCCAAAGGTAGTCGACGGTCTTTTGGTCGGGGAAGCAAATGCCGCTAGTGGCGCCGGCTTCAACGGCCATGTTGCAGATCGTCATTCGCTCTTCCATTCCAAAGTTGTCAACTATGGGGCCGGTGAACTCAACGACGCAGTTTGTGGCTCCGTTCACTCCGATCTTTCCGATCAAGTAAAGGATTACGTCCTTGGCGTAAACGCCGGGCTTTAACGTTCCGTTTAAAACAAACTTGATTGCCTTGGGCTCCTTGAACGAGCAAACTCCCTTAAGGATTCCGACCTCAAGGTCAGTCGTGCCGACGCCGGCGGCGAAGGCTCCAAAAGCTCCGTGCGTGCAAGTGTGGCTGTCGCCCATGATTACGGTAAAGCCGGGGCGGACAAAGCCTTTTTCGGGGAAAATCGCGTGACAAACGCCGTTCGAGCCGATGTCAAAGAAGTCCTTTATGTCGTTGCGCTTTGCCCAGTCGCGCAGTATTTTTTCTTGAGTGGCCGTCTTTGAGTCTTTGGCTGGAGTGACGTGGTCGATTACGGCCTTGATCTTTGTTTTGTCAAAAACCCGGTCCTTTCCGCGCTCGCAAAGATCGTTGATGGCGATTGGGGTTGTTATTTCGTGGCAGAAAACTCTGTCCAGTTTGAGGATGTAAGTGTCTTTAAAAGGCTTTTCCAAAAGATGCTTTTCAAAAATCTTTTGAGCGATTGTCTTTCCCATAATCAATTCTCCTGAAAGTTAAAAATAATTAAAGATTTTAATTATTTTTGAAGAATTTGTCAAGCCCGCTTAATTTTTTAAGCATAATTGAATTTTTCATGGGATTCTTTAGCCAAGAACTGTAACGCCGGCGCCGGAAATGGCCGCGTTGATGGCGTCTTCAATTCCGCCTACGCTTTCGTCAAAGTCAACCTTAACCTGTGACTTTGCGGGATCTGCCACGCATTCTGTAACTCCGGCAACGCCTTTAACAGCCGCTCCGACCTTGCCGGCAACGCCGTCGTCAAACATTCCGTCTACAAATATCTTTTTTTGCATAGCAGCAAATCTCCTAAAGCTTTATTTTGCTTATTATAAAACAAGCGCCAAGAAAATGCAAGCGATTTTTTATAGAAAGATTCGTTTTTCTCTTGCGTTTTTTTTCCCTTTGCGCTAGATTATTATAAAATCCACAAAAAGACAGGGAAGGTTAAAAATGGGAATCCGCGGAGAACTATACACAACACAAGTAACTTTGGCCAACCGCTCTTATTTTTTTAACGTAAAGGAAAACCGCACGGGCGACGTTTTCTTGCAGATTGTTGAAAGCAAAAACCAGGCGGAAGACAGGGACCGCCATCAAATCGCGGTCTTTGAAGAAGACATGCAAAAATTCTTTTCAGGCCTTGACGACTCCCTTAAATTCATCCAAAAGAACAAAAAGGAGCGCGAAAAGCTTCGCGCCGAAAGAAAAGCGGCGAAAGAAGCAAAATACGGAAGCGCAAGCCTGTCCGGAAAAAAAGTCTACAAGAAAAAGGCCGAAGATCCCGACGCGCGCCCGGTTGACCCCAACGCGCCCAAAAAAACTGGCCGCATCCACGTCGTTTCAAAACGCTCTAAAAACTAAAACCAAGTCTTTGTATTGCCAGTAGTCCGCGAGAGCGGACACGTAAATATTACCACTAGCAAAACAGCGGCTAATAACTAAAACTAAGCCGCTGTATTGGGCTGGGGCCTAGCTCCCGGCAGGCGGCCTTGTGCGCCGCGGTCGGATAGCCCTTGTGCTTGGCGTAGCCGTAGCCTGGATACTTTTTGTCCAACTCAACCATAAGGCGGTCGCGCGCGGTTTTTGCCAAAATGCTTGCCGCCATGACTTGCGCGAATTTCGCGTCGGCCTTTACGACAGCCTCGCAGCCAATCGGCAAATCGGGCGGGACAAAGTTTCCGTCGGCGATTCCTTTCAAGCCGCTAAAATCAAGCCCAGGATTTTTTTTTAGCAAATCGTCAAAGGCCAGTTTCATCGCGTAAAGGCTTGCGCGGAGGATGTTCATTTTGTCGATTGTCTTGTGGTCAACAAAGGCAAGGCCCCACAAGGCCTTTTCTTTTATAACGGCTTCCGCGGCAAGGCGTTTTTTTTCGGAAAGTTTTTTGGAATCGTTTAGAATTTCCGCCGGAAAGTCTTTGGGAAGAATCACCGCGGCGGCGCAGACTGGGCCAGCCAATGGCCCCCTTCCCGCTTCGTCAAAGCCAACGATTGTCATTTATAAAGGTTTCCTTGGTCTTCGGTAAAGACTGTTTTTCCGGCCTTGTAAACGCTCTGGTAGCCTTGAGTCTTGTTTTGCGTGTCGGCGTTGAATTTATTGTTGACCAATCTAACCGAGCAATCGATGAATTCCGCGGGACGACCCATGCGGCCGGTGATTTGAACGAAATTGTTTTCAAAGTCCAAAGAGCCGCCGCTTGTCGAGATCGCGACGGCTGTGTCGGCGATGCACAAAACCCTGGAATTTTTTATCACAAGCTTGGAATTGCCAACCGACGAAAGCGCGCAAGAATAGCCTTGGGCCTCGCTTGTGATTCCAGTAGACTCGACGCTTAATGCCGAAGAGTTGCAGTTGAACACCCGGCCGTCGCCTGAAAAGCGCGCGTAGGCCTGGCAGTTTTTAAATGTGGCGGCGGAATGCTCAAAGACAAAAAGGTTTGTCAAAGCCTTGGCCGCGGCCCTAAGCTTTTTTGAGACAGCAGGCGGCTCCGCCTTTTCAAAGAAAATGTTTTGGGCGTAAAGGCCCGCGTTCTTTATCGCGATTATGGAGTTTGCGGGAACCAAGACTCGCGCCTCGTCAATTCCGCAAAACTCAACGTTGTTTGTGATTGTCGTCTCTCCCGGAGCGAGCGCCACGCTTCCCTTGATGTAAAAGCGCGAAAAATTCTTTTTGTTCGCTATTTTTGAAAGCTTTGACAAATCCTTAAAGGGCGCGTAAGGGCTTCCGTCTTGTTCTAAAACTTCAGACAAGGGATTCACATAATAGTTGTACTTGTCGATTATTACTGAATAGTCGCTGGTTGAGCTTTTGGCGCCGCTTTCGTCTTCCGAATAAAACGAGACTTGGTAGGCGAGAATTTTTTCAGTGTCGCCAAAGAGCGTGATGTTCTGGCCTTGGTAAAGGTTGTATTCGCCGCGCGCGAATTTTAGGCTTTCCAAATCCGGCGCCTCAAACGACGGTTCGATGGAAATCGGATTTGAAATCGAAAAGAAGACTTTTAGCTTTGGATCCAAGCTTGCAGAAACGCGAACGTCGTCGCGGGCGTATGGCGCCGAGCAAGTGGAAGTGATTTTTGGAGATGGCGGCGTCGAACGGTTTACAAGAATGTCCACATACAAAACGCCTTGATAAACTTTGTCGCTGTAAACGTCAAGAGCAAGGCGCTCTTCAATTTTGTCGCCGGGAAAAGTGTCGATCACAAGCTTTGAATACAAGCCGTCCGAAACCAATTTATTCTTTGAAGCTGAGGACGACGCCAATTCAAACTGCTCGCCGTCTTGGCCGACAGCCGAAAGAAGCAGGCAGCCGTCATAGTTTCGCTCGGCCTTTATTTGCGGTTTTGCGGGCATGGCAAAGGCCTCGATCGAATTTTCCTTGGAAAAATCCACGCTTTGGCAGTAAATGAAATTCTTTTTGCTTCTGTCAAGCTCAAATATTTTGCCGGACGGATGCCACCATTCGCGGTCAAGCGAATAAATCATTTTGGGGTCCTTAAGAACGACAGTCGTCCAATCCTTTGCCTCAAACGGAGCCTCTCTTTTTGTCAATGAGCCGGCCTCAAACGGAAGGACTTTGAGCACATAGCGCCAGACTTTGGCGCCGTCTCTTAGGTTGATCGGAACGTATCGCTCCATCGTGGCGTTCTTTGAAATTGAAATTTCCCTTCCCTTTTCAAACTCTTTGTTCTCAAAGAAAGAATAGCTTAAAGAAAACGGCACTTGAATTTTATTTCCTGCGATAAAGTCAAAGCAAGGCCCTGTCTCAAAAGATTTTAAGAATGCGGCTTTTTCTTCGTTGTCGGGCTGGGAGGGCTCTACTGAAAAATAGATTTTTTGCTCTTGCTTTTTTTGATTCTGGTCAACGCTCACAACGCGAAGCTCAACGTTTCCTGTGACGTCAAGAACGACAGGGCCGTCGTAGGCAAAGCCTTGCGCCAAGGGATCCGTTCCAGAAAAAGAGTAATAAAGCTCTTCGCCGCCGTTCGCCTCCAAAACAAGAGTTTGCAAGTTGGCGTATTCTCCGGGAACGGGATTAACAACCGTCACTTCCGCGTAAAGCGAAAACAGAGCCGTCAAAAAAAATGCCGCAAATAAAATCTTTTTCATAACGCAAACCTATTTGTTTACAAGGACGCTTAGAACTTCCTTTAACTCGGGATCTTGCTTAAAGTAGTTTTCCTCCAAATCCTCTTTGCTAAGGCCGACCAACTCGTGGCTCATGTAATGAATCCAGCGGTCTTCTTCGGGTTTGGTGATTTCGAACTTTCGGCACCAATAGTCAGGCTGGATCGCCTGCTGCGCGCGGTAAGTGAAATGCTTAAAGTCGTGAACGACGACTTTAATGTCGCTGCGGGGAATTCCGCGGTCTATCAAGATTTCGGTCAAGGCGTTGATTGTGTTTCCTGTGTCAAAAATGTCGTCCACCAACATTATTTTGTCGCCGGGACGCAGGCGCTCCGGCGGGTATGTCCAACCGTCGATCATCAGCTTTGTGTTGGCGCGAACGTCAGTGTAGGAACGGGCGACGACGGCGGCGTACAAAACCGGATGGCAGTCCTTGCGGACAATCTTAAAATACTCGCTTATTACGTTGGCCATATAGGCGCCGCCTCGAAGAGAGCAATAAAGCACGTCGGGAACAAAGCCCTCGTTGTAAATTTTGTGGGCCAATTTCAGCGCGTTGTTTCGCACTACGTCGTATGATAAAAATTCTTTGAACATGCCTTCTATTCTATCACATTTCGCGTGATTTTGCTAGTAAATCAACTGTATTTTTTGTAAAGCTCCGCGATGATTTTTAGGCCGCCTTCGGTTTCTTTTTGGTCGCCGGCGTAATTAAGGCGCAGGCACTTAGAGTAATGGGGATGTTCTTCCACCGGCGGAAGGCTTTTGTCGGGCACGGCGCCAAAGAAAAAGTATTCGCCAGGAACGACAATCACGCCGCGCTTTTTTAGCTCTGAATAAAATTTCATCGTCGTGATTTTTAGGCCGGGCATTAAAAGCCATTGGAAAATCGAGCCCTCGCTTTTGTGGACGTAATAGTTTGTTCCGGCAAAGAGCTTGTGGATGGCCTTTTGCGTTTCGACCGACTTTTTTTGGTAGAAAGGCCGGACGTATTTTTGGGCGCAGTCGATTAAGCTTCCGTTTTTGATAAGCGGAGCGGCGATGGCCTGACCTACGCTTCCGCTTGCAAGCGCGGCGATTGCGTTTATGTTTCCGACAGCCTGAACGATTTTTTTGTCGGCGACGATGATTCCGGTTCGCAGTGACGGAAGGCCGATTTTAGAAAGGCTCATCGAAAGAATTACGTTTGAGTCCCAGTAAGGCGCGGCGTCGTCGGTAAAAATGATGTCGGGCCAAGGAAGGCCGTAGGCGTTGTCTATCATAAGGGGAACGCCGTACTTGCGCGCGATTTTTGAAAGGCGCTTGATTTCGCTGTCGGTCAAGACGTTTCCCGTCGGGTTTGTCGGACGGCTTACGCAAAGGGCGCCGACATTGGAATGCCTTTCCATGTAGTTTTCGAGCGCATCAAAGTCAACGTGGTATTTAAACGTTCTATCATTTTCATATTGGCAAGTCGAAGGAATGCCGACAAATTGGCCGCGCTCGATTCCCTGGTCCGCGTAGCCTATGTATTCGGGAACAAGAGGAAGAACGATTGTTTTTTTGACCGACTTTTTTCCGTCGGAGAACGTTCCGCTCAAAAGATTAAAAATGTAAAAGAAGGCGCTCTGGCTTCCGTTTGTAATAGCGACGTTTTCCGGCCCGATTTTCCAGCCGTAAGTTTTTGACAAATACTCGGCGACGCATTCAATGAATTCGACGCGGCCCTGCGGGCTGTCGTAAAGGCCGATAAGCTTTTCAAAATCGTCTTTATGGCCCATGATTTTTTCCATTCGCGCGCGGTAAAGCTTTTCGACTTGCGGAATGCGGGCCGGGTTTCCGCCGCCCAAACGGTAAGGCTTTACGCCGGCCGGCAAGGGCTTTCCAATGTCGTCCATCAGCTGGAGAATGCCGGACTCGCCGGTGAGTTTTTTTCCAAAGTCAGAGAATTCTATGTTTGACACGATTTTCCTCCCAAAAAATCTTATTTAAATTGTCGGCTCCAAAGCCTCTTGCTTCTTTGCCCGGCTTTTCTTGGCATGAACGACAAGGCTTCCGTCAACGCAATCGACAAGAGCGCTGTCAGAAACTTTTCCTTCAAGCATAAGCGTAGAAAGCGGGTCTTCGATTTCTTTTTGAATCAAGCGGCGCATCGGACGCGCTCCCATGCTTGGGTCAAAGCCCTTGTCGATAAGGTAGTCGCGGGCGGCTTCCTTAAGCTTAAGAGAGACTCCGTTTTCGGCAAGGCGGCCGTTCAACTCGGAAATCTGCAAATCCAAGATGCGGCTTACTTCGTCGCGGTTCAAGGCGTCAAAGACAAGAATGTCGTCTATGCGGTTCAAAAGCTCTGGCCGCATGAACTCTTTTATTGACTGCATCGCGTTTGACTTGATTTCCTCGTAAGGAATCACGCCGCCGGCCGCGCTTGAAAAGCCGACCTTTCCCTCTTGGGTGATCTCGCGCGCGCCCGCGTTGCTGGTCATAATGATGATTGTGTTTCTAAAGTTAATCTTGTGTCCAAGAGAGTCAACGATTTCGCCCTCTTCCAATATTTGCAAAAGGAGGTTGAAAACTTCGGGATGCGCCTTTTCGATTTCGTCGAACAATACGACGGAATACGGATGCGTCCTGACTTGCTCAGTGAGTTGGCCGCCCGACTCAAAGCCGACATAGCCCGGAGGAGATCCTACCATTTTGCTGACGTTGTGCTTTTCCATATAGTCGGACATGTCAAGGCGGATAAGCGCGTCCTCCGTTCCGAACAAGAACTTGGCCAAAGACTTTGCAAGCTGGGTTTTTCCAACGCCTGTCGGCCCCAAGAAAATAAAGGAACCCGTTGGCCGCTTGGGGCTTGAAATTCCCGATCGGCTGCGTCGAACGGCCGAGGCAATGGCCTTGATCGCTTCGTTTTGTCCGATGACGCTTTTGTGAAGTTCCGCTTCCATTTTGAGGAGGCGGGTCTTTTCGTCGTCGCTCAATTGTTCGGCGGGTATCCCCGTCATTTGGCTTATAATCGCGCAAATGTCCTTTACGCCGACTTCCTTGACAAAGGCGCCGTTCTTGCTTTTCCATTCCGCCTTAAAAGCCTCCAGACGCTCCTTAAGCTCCAAAACTTTGTCTCGGACTTCGGCCGCGCGCTCGTAGTTTTGGCTTTTTACCAAAGCGTTTTTTTCTTCCACAAGAGCGTCAATTTTTCTTTCCAACTCGTCAAGCTCTGCCGGCCTGTTTCCTTCGGCGATTTTCTTTTGGGCGCCGGCTTCGTCCAAAATGTCAATGGCCTTGTCCGGCAAAAAACGGTCTGTCAAATAGCGGCGCGAAAACTTTATGATTGAAGGTATCACAGAATCCGCGTAGCGGACGTTATGGAATTCCTCGTACTTGGGCTTTAGGCCAAGCAATATTCGCTCAGACTCTTGGTCGCTGGGCTCGTCAACCGAAACTGTTTGGAAGCGCCTAGCGAGCGCCGCGTCTTTTTCCATGTAGCGGCGGTATTCCTTGATTGTGGTCGCTCCGATGATTTGAATTTCGCCGCGGCTCAAGGCCGGCTTTAAAATGTTGGACGCGTCAAGAGAGCCTTCAGGTCCGCCGGCTCCGATGATTGTATGAATCTCGTCGATGAACAAAATTATGTTTTTGTCTTCGCGGACTTCCTTCATCAGCCGCTTCATTCTTTCCTCAAACTCGCCGCGGTACTTTGTTCCGGCGATAAGGGCCGTAAGGTCCAGCGTAAGGACGCGCTTTTTCAGCAAGTTGTAGGGAACGTTGGCGCTTGCGATTCTGGCAGCCAAGCCTTCAACGATCGCGGTCTTTCCTACGCCCGGCTCTCCAATCAAAAGAGGATTGTTCTTTGTTCTTCTGGAAAGTATTTGGACGACGCGGTCAATCTCCGTCTTGCGGCCGACGACTGGGTCAGCCAAGCCTTTTAAAGCGATTTCGGTAATGTCGCGGGAATAATTTTTTAAAAAGCCGCCGTTCTTTGTCCGCTGGTCGCTTCCGCTTCCAGCAACCTGCCTGTCGTAGGAACTTCTATCCTGGCCCATCATGCGCTTAAAGTCCGCGTCTCCGCCCTTCGCGCTGCTTCCGGCGGAAGTCTGGAACCTTTCTTTGGCTTCAAAAGCCGCCTCGCGAACCGCTTCAAAGCTGACGCCCGTTCGCTCAAAGTAACGGCAGGTGACGCTGGCGTTTTCGCGAACGGCCGCCAAAAGCAAATGCTCCGTTCCAATATAGCTGTTTCTCATCGAGCGCGCCTCGTATTCCGCGGCCTCAAACAAGGTCAAGAGACGGCGGCTGGGCGGCAATTCAGAGAAGTCTCCGGCGTGAACCGTTCCGCCGGAAATCGATTTTTCCAACTCCAGCTGCAAAGTCAAAACGTTGACTCTAAGGATGTTAAGAATCGCGTATCCAAGTCCGTCCGCGCTTTTAACAAGGGCAAGCATCAAGTGCTCCGGCAAGAGCTGGGAGGCTCCGCTTTTTCTTCCCTCGTCTTGAGCGAGGGCTACGATCAACCTTTGCGCGCGCGGTGAAAATGATTTCATAAACAAAACTTCCTCTTAAATTTCAAACGAAAGATTTTTAAATGCGTCTTGAATGATTATTGCCCGCAAACGTTGTTCCTTAAGCTCGTCGTTGTCGGCGACGTCGTTTTCAAACTTAAAGTTTCCCGTTTTTAGCAAAAATCCCAAATGGCCGCTTTGCGCGCGGTACAAAAGAGAAGAAAGCTCAAAGTCCTTCAAGCCCTTGATGTACCCAAGATCCAAGCCCCACTTGACATTGGAGACAATCTCCATCGACTCGCGAAGGCTCATCAAAACGCAAAACCTCGCTGCGGCAAAAGCGCGCAAAATCGCGTCGCGGACAGCGGTAACTTTATTATCGGCATAATCAAGGCGAAACTTGCGCTCGCTTTCGCAAATATTTTTTCCAAAGGAAACAAGGGCCGCCAATTGGTCTATCTCGCTTCCGCTGACAGACTGGCTTGTTGAAATTTGGTAAAATGAGCCCAAAGAAGATCCGGACTGGCTTCCGCTCCCGTAGCAAGCGGTGACGACAAAGCCCTTTTGGCCGGCAAGCTTTATCAGCTCAGGAATTTTTCCCGCGTAGGACATGGACGGAAGATGGACCTTTATCGAAGCTTTCATTCCGCTGCCGGAATCCAAGGCGTTGGCCGTCAAATAGCCAAAGTCGTAGCTTGCGGCAAACTGCACCCTTTCCTGCAACTGGCCGTCGACTTCGCGGGAATGCTTGTAGGCCGCGTTCAAGGCAAGGCCTGGCGAAAAGCTTGCTATGCGGACATGGTCAACGCAATTTATTAGGCAGCTTGAAACGCCGTCCAAGCGCATCACAAGGCCTGTTCCAAAATTGTTCTCGAACAAGCCGCGCTCCGACAAGATTTTGGCGCCCAAGGGCTCGACGACCGCCAATGGAACGCTTTGGTAAGTGTCTCCGTTTGAAAAATGGTTAAAAGCGTCAAAAATTATGTTTTGAATCCTTACAGCCTCGTCGTCGTCGCAGCTTTCCGGGAATGGAAAATTGGCTAAATTTCTGGCCAGCCGAACGCGCGTGGAAAGAACGACGTCGTCCTCGTTTCCAGGCGCGGCGTACCAAGCGTCGCCGACGGAGCGTTTTTCCTCAGTCATTTACGCCGTCGCTTTCCGCCGCAACGGATTTTTTTTCAATCGCCTTTAAGTAGTCCCTGTAAAAGGCCGCCTTTTCGTAATCTTCATTTTTAATGGCCGCGTCAAGCTTCTCACGGATCAAAACCCTGTCAGTCAACGCGGAACGGAAATTCGCCAAGCGTTTTGGCATCGAGCCTGAGTAAGGAAAGGCGATTTTTCGCTCGGAAAAATATTCGTTGACTTCGGTCTTGAATATCGCGTAACATTCCGGGCAGCCAAGCTTTCCGGTCAATATTATTTCGGAACGCAGGCGGCCGCAAACAGGGCAAGCGCGATCGTTTTTCAGCAATTGGTCGCGGCGGTCCTGCCTCAACTGCTTGAACAAAGAGCCGATTTGCCGGTCGATCTCCTGACTTTCGGGCGAAATTCCGCAAGCGACGGCGCATTCGCGGCACAAATTTATTTTTTTGATTCCAAGCCTGTTTGTCTGTTCAACATATATAATCGCTTCGTTTTTTCGGCACATATCGCAAAGCATAAGTCACCTCGAATTTCGCAAAGTGTCAAGCGGCCTTTCCTTTCCAGCCTTGCTTGCGGGCAAAAGGCTTGCCGCAAGCGAAAGCAGCAGGGTCGCAATTCCAATCAAAAACAATTCGGCGAATGGAATGTCTATCGGAATAACCTTAAGATAATATTCCTCGTCCAAAAGCCTTATTTGCTTGTAGTTTATTATATCATTATTCATTAAAAAATACAAACCCCTAAAAACGCAATTCAAAAGCTTTTCGGCGAAGGAAATGATTCCGTTGATGTTGACGCTGAACAAAAGGCCAAAAGGGATTCCCAAAAGCAAGCCGCCCGCGCCGCAGGCAAAGCCGGCCATTAAAAACGAAAGCGAAACGCCTTTTGACGACGCGCCCAAAGACTTTAAGATTGCGATTTCCCTGCGCCGTTCAAGGACAAGCATAATCAACGCGCTTGAAATGTTCACCGCGGCGACCAAAACAATCAAAAGCTGTATGAAAATCAAGAGGATTTTTGTCGAGGAAAAATTTTCGTATTGGCTGCGGTTCAACTGGTCCCAGCGGTAGACCCTAAAAGACTTGCCCAAAGGTTTTTTTAACGAGGCTTGAATTTGCGGCAAGTTTTTTGAAAAAGGGTCTTGAACCTCGCACATGACGGAATGGGTGGAATCGCTTTGAATTGAAAGTTTTTTCGCTTGCGCGTACGGCATAAAAAGCCAAAGCGCGTCAAGCTCCCGATAGCCGCAGGAGACTATCGCAGCGACCTTGTAGTTTTTTACAGAAGGAACGGCGCCAAGCAAATCGTTCTTTGACGCCGTGACAAGGCGAATGTTGTCGCCGGCCTTAAGGCAAAGTTTTTCCGCGATTCCCTGCCCTATCAGAACAGCGTTTGCGCTGTCGTTAAAATTTTGAATGGAACCGTCCTTGGCCTCAAAAAGCTCTTTATAGCTTTTTAGTTTTTTAAACACGCCAGTTGGAAGAGCGCGGACGGATATTCCGCAGCGCTTTGAATTAGCGGCGGCAAGCGCTGAGAATTCAATCATAGGATAGGCTTCGGTCACTTGCGGATTGTTTAGCGCGGCCGCGGCGGCCTCTTCCAAAACGCTTGCATCTTTTTCAAAAGACACGGCCTCCAAATGCGAGGACGAAAGCGAAATCAAGCGGCCTGTAATTCCTTCTATCATGCCGTTGGAGACTGTCAAAACGACAACGAGCGGCATCAATGAAATGCCAATGCACAATACCGCGCCAAAAAGGCTTTTTCGCGCTATCGACGCGCGGCCGCTTTTGGGAAACAAAATTCTTTTGGCGAACAAAAACGAAGACTTGAAATTCATTTTTTTTGCAAAACGCCGTCCTTCAATTCGTAGAGGCTGCTTCCTTTTTTTGCCAAGCTCATGTCGTGGGTGACAAGCAAAAGCGTTTTTTGATAGCGGCCGCTTATGTCAAAAAGCAAGTCGCCTATCATCGCTGAATTGGCCGGATCAAGGTTTCCAGTAGGCTCGTCGGCCAAAAGCAGTTCAGGATCGTTGACCAAGGCTCTTGCGACGGCGACTCTTTGCCGCTCTCCGCCCGAAAGCTCTGACGGCAAGTGGCCGGCCCGATCGGAAAGCCCGATGTCATCCAAAAGCTTTTTGGCCTTTTCCAGCGCGGCCGCCTTGGGAACGCCAGCCATATAGGCCGGCAAAAAAATGTTTTCCAGAGCGGTAAAGTCTTTTAAAAGGTAATGGAACTGGAATACAAGGCCGACGAATTTCGCGCGGTATTCTGTAAGCTCGTCCTGAGACATGCTTGTAAGCTCGCGGCCGCCGGCAAGAACCGAGCCCGAAGTCGCGGCGTCAATCCCGCCAAGAATGTTGAGCAAAGTGCTCTTTCCGTTTCCGCTTTCGCCGATTATGCAAACCCGCTCGCCTTTTTTTACGGACAAGCTTAGGCCTTTTAAGACCAAAAGCCGCTCGCTTTTGGTAACGTATTCTTTGCAAAGATCCTTTACCGTCAATATCTCATTCGTCATGCAAGACCTCCGATATTTTCGCGCCCAACACTTCCCTGCTTGCGGCCCAAGAAGATATGACGGCGGATAAAATTCCAAACAAGGTGATAAAAAATATTTCGCCGGCGTACATTCTTGCGGGAATGTTTCCGTAAACGGCGAACATTGGATTTTGCGCCAACGCTCCCGCTTCTTGCGGAGAAACAATTAGAAGCGCGAAGTACTGAAGCCAAAAAATCGCGCCGGACAAAATCGCGAAAACTTTTTTTATGTTGACGCAAAAAAACATTCCCAAAAGCAAGCCCGGAATCGCGCCTCTCACACCGGTCAAAAAGCCTCGCATTATAAAAATGTTTTTTATCGACGATATTTTTCCGCCCAAGGCGCTTAGAGTCGAAATTTCAAATCGGCGCTCGTAGACAATCCTTCTCATCGAATTAAAAATGTTTATCGCGACGACGACAAAAATCAAGAGAACCAAAAGCATAAGCATGTTTTTTTCAACCCGCAAGGCGCCAAAAAAGCTGCGGTTGTAGTCGCGCCAGCTTTTGGCGGAAGCTTCTGGGTAGCGTCCGTTTATCTCCCGCAGCAAGGCGGAGTCGGCGGCGGGATTCTTTAGCTTAATTCCGTAAGACGGGCTTTGGCCTTGAAAAAAATCCTCGCAATCCTTGCTTACAAAGGCAAAGCTTGAATTAATGTCAGAATATCCTGTCATAAAAACCGCCGCGACGACAAAAGTTTTTTTATCGCTAAACGCCTCCGCCAAAGGCTTGTTGGAGCTTAATGAATAAAGGCTGATTTGATCGCCAACGCGAGCGTCAAGGCTTCTGGCCAAGCTTGAGCCAAGCGCGACGGGCGGCAAATTCAAGCCGCTTTCTTTTAATTGGAAGCGATTGTAATGAAGCGAAAATTTTCCCCGCAAGACTTTTATCTCTTTGGCAAAGCCCTCGTCGTTTTTCATAACGCCGTCATCCAAGCCTCGGACTAGAACCGCCGCCTGCCTTCCGCTGGGGCCAACCGCAAGGCCTTCGCTTTCGATGAATTCTTGAAAGCATAGGACCTTTGGATTGTCTTTTAAAAAGCGTCGCAATTCGTCCTTACCCTCAAAGCCGCCTTCCGCCCTAACATGAAAGGACGACACCTCCATAATCGCGTCGATGAATTCCCGCTGAAAGCCGTTCATCACGCTGATTACGATTATCAGCGTCATCACGCCAAAGCAAATTCCCAGCGTGGAAAGCCTTGCCGAAAGCGCGCCCGCGCCCTTTCGGTCAACCAAAGAAAAGCGTTTGGCGACATAATATATCCATGCAAGAGCGGCATTTTTTTTCATTGAACGCCACCGCCTTTTATGCTAGTGTCAATCTTTACATTGTTTCTGTAAAAGTCCCTTACGATAATTCCGCCGTCAAAATACATTGTTTTGACATAATCGCCCTTGTCATAATCCTGATAAACAGTCTTTACCCGCAAGACATTGTTTTTATAATAAGCGCTTTCCTCCAAAACCTTTCCTTTATATTTTGAGCTTTGAATTTCATCGCTAAAAAGCTTTATTCCCTTTTCATTGGAATTGTATTTTTGAAGCCGCTCGTTAACCGCGCGCAAGTCCGCGTCATAAGCAACCGTCGCTACATCAAAAGACAAAAGGTTCCCGTCTTGGTCAAAATGATTCACTCTTTCCGACTTTAGCCTTCCGTCGGAATAATAGAAAGTTCGCTTTTCAAACATTTCGGCGTTGTTTTTTTCAAAAATAGAATATACGCCAGAAGCGTTCGGCGGATTGTATTCAACAAGCTTTTCCATCTCGCTTTGAGAAGCGCTGGCTCCTTGCTTCCAATACTCAACCTTTTGCAAGCGAAGGTTCCTGTCGTAAAAACGTCGCTGAAATTTTCCGTTTGCGTTGTTGACCAATTGCCTTCCTTGTTCCGCAGCATGCTGGGCTGAAAAAAATTCGTCGTAGTTTTGGAGAAGCCTTATTTTTTTCATTGAGTCAACAAAAGACTGATAAAGCGCCTCCGGCTCCTTTTCTTCAGCCGCTTCAGTTTCAGCTATGGCTTCAGTTTCCGTTTCCAATTCCGGATCATTTTGCGAAAACGCAAGCGCAGGACGCAATGCAAAAAAAACAAAAAATGTCAAAAACAGTTTTAGGAAGGCCAAACTTCACAACCCCAAGAATTCGTCCAAATATTTTTCAGGCTCAAAAAGCGCTATGTCTCCGTAACCTTCGCCCGCGCAAACAAACGCGACCGGAATGTTCATTTCTTTTCCGATAGTGACAGCGATTCCGCCCTTGGCGCTTGAGTCGTATTTTGTCAAAACGATCGCGTCAACTCCAACAGCTTCGTTAAAGACTTCCGCTTGGCGCAGCGCGTTTTGTCCCGTCGTCGCGTCCAAGACCAAAAGTTTTTTATAGCAGCCGGCGGCGGCTTTTTGCTCGCAAACGCGGTCGATTTTTTCCAACTCGCGAACAAGGTTTTCCTTGTTGTGAAGGCGGCCGGCGGTGTCGGCGATTACAAGCCCGCCGCCTTTAGCGGAAACCGACTCCGCCGCGTCAAAGACAACCGCCGCCGGATCGCTTCCCATCTGATGGGCCACGACGCGAATGCCTAGCCGCTCGCCGTGCATTGAAAGCTGGTCAACGGCGGCCGCGCGGAATGTGTCGCTTGCGCTTAAAACTAAATTTTGAACGCCGGCGTTTTTTTGCAGCAGAGCGATTTTCGCCGCGCTCGTAGTTTTTCCAACGCCATTAACTCCCAATAGCATCCAAATGTTTGTTTTTTGCGGCTCAGGCTTTAGTTCAATTCCCTTTACATGCGGAAGCAACTCATCCTTTAATTTTAAAAGAATTTGATCTTGATTGTAAACCTTTTCCTTTTTGCAGTCGCTTTCAAGCTTGTCAATCAATTCCATCGAAAGCTTGGCGCCAATATCGCCTTCAATCATCGCGTCCGCCAAATCGTCAAAGAACTCATCGTTTTGCGCGGACTTTCCCGCAAAAAGGCTTTTTATTTTGTCAGCAAAAGAACTTTTCATAAACGCTCCAATTATTGATCCGCTTCATCCTTGTTTTTAGGGCCAAGCGTTTTTTTTGGCATGTAGGGAGCGATAGCTTCGCTCTCCGACTGCATCATCTCTTGAACAGCTTCAAGTTGCCGGGCAACTTCCATTTTCCTTTGTGTGCCGGCTTTTATTTTTTTAGCTTTTGGAGGAAGCGTTTTGTCAACCGCAATCAAATACGCGACCAACTCGCAAACGAACCAAACTCCGCAAGCCGCCGTAATTCCGGTTCCGACTAGAGACAAAGTCCTGTACTTATTGTATTCGTCTTTTTGGACATCTCCATAATTTGTCTGGACGCCTCGCTGATAAGTTGTAAAACGGCCATAGGTGTAAAACAAATACGGCAACGACAAAATCAAGGCGCTGTAAGAAAGATACATCATTTTTCGCCTTCTGTCGATATTTTTGCTCACGTCAAAAACCTTGATTTTTGTTTGCAAGCGGTTTCCGTCAGTCATCAAGTTTCTTGGTATCTGCATGAACATAATCTCGTTATGGGTGTTTTCAGGATGCCGCTTGTCCGCAAGCTCGCTTTCAAAATATCCAAAGACGGTGTCTCCGTTAACTTTTAGCGGAACGTCAACATAATCAGTTTTTGACGACGGACCAATATATTTTCCGTCAAAGAAAATGTCGCCTGGAACAAATTTGCTTAAGACAAGCTTTACGGAACCTTCGGACTTTTCCTTAAAATTGACCTCAATGAAAAACCTTCGCCGGCCGGAAAAATTATAAACAAAAGTTTCACGGGCAAAGTTGTCCGCTTCAAAAGAAACGGAATGAAAGCCGGAACTTACAACGGCCTTTTCCGGCATCGGATCGTAAACAATGTTGTCAATCGTCAAAACGGCGTTTGCAAGCGCCTCTTTTGGGCTTACCCTAAACTCCAACTCAACCGGAAGTCCGTTCGCGATTTTAGGCAAAAGCTCAAAGGCAATGTTTTCCGCTATCAAGCTGATTTGCGAAAGAGATCCGACTTCCATGGCGCTTGCTGTTTTTTTGCCGCCAGGAAAGACAACCAAATCAACGGTCGCGCATGCGTATCCGCCAAAAAAAGTTATTTTCCCTGAAATCACCGCGTTAATTTTCGCCGACGCCGCCTCTTTTTCATACGTTCTTGAAAAAACGCCTTGCTTTTGCGCGTCTTCGCTTGCTTCGAACAAGGCTTCCGAATCGTTTTTGTACAGGGCGATTTTTTCAGTTGACTCCATCAAGTCTGGCCTAAGCTCTCGCAAAACTTTTTTTTTGCTTTTTTCCGGATGGTAAACGCCTTCCTGTTTTTTTAAATTCGCGTCGATTTTATCTTGGATGGCTTTTATTTTCTTTTGGGCGTCGTTCAACGCCAATTCAAAGGCAATGTTGTTGTAGTTGTTTAAGACCAAAGCGTCGCGCGCCTTTATCTCTTTGCTCAACTGCAAGAACAAATCCAAGCGCTCGGTCAAAAGCTCGTCGTTCTTTCTTGCGGCTTTTTCATCCGCCATAATTGAACGATCCACGTCTACCGATATGCGCTCAAGAATGAGTTTTGGAAGAACGCTGGCCGCGCTTTGAGCGGCCTTTGACGTCGCTCCTTCCACAGAAAATTTGCTGGCGGCAAGAACCCAAGACTTGTCTTGCAATGACTGGGCCTCAACGGAAAAAGCGGCTTTCGCGCATGCGAAAGCGAGCAAAAGAGAAAGCGTTTTTTTTCTTAAAAAGGAAATTCTATTCCGTCCCTTCTCCGTCATCTTCCGCGTCCAATGGAAGTCCCTTCCACATGGCGTTCAAGTACGCCTCGATAAATTGGTCAATGTCGCCGTCCATCACAGCCTGAATGTTTCCAGTCTCCGCGCGCGTGCGCAAGTCCTTTACCATCGTGTAAGGCTGGAAAACGTACGAGCGAATTTGGTTTCCCCACGAAATGTCCTTTTTTTCGGCGGAATACTTTGAGTTTTCCTTTTCCTTTTCTTGCTTGTAGTATTCGTAAAGCTTTGACTTAAGGATTGACATGGCCGTCGCGCGGTTCATAAGCTGGCTGCGCTCGCTGTCGCAGGCGACAACGATTCCTGTCGGCAAGTGGGTGAAGCGCACCGCCGAATCGGTTTTGTTTACGTGTTGGCCGCCCTTTCCGCCGGAACGGTATGTGTCGACGCGCAAATCCTTGGGATCTATTTTAACTTCAATCGTATCGTCCAAAACAGGAAAAACATAAACGCTTGCAAAGGAAGTGTGGCGGCGCGCGTTTGCGTCAAAGGGGCTAATGCGCACCAAGCGGTGGATTCCGGCCTCGCCCTTAAGGAAGCCGTAAACGTAGTCGCCGTCGATTTGAAAAGTGACGGACTTGATTCCGCCTTCCGCCTCCAAAAGGTCAACCGTTTCAAGCTTAAAGCCGCGGCGTTCCGCCCACCTTGAATACATGCGGCTAAGCATAAAGGCCCAGTCCTCGGCCTCCGTTCCGCCGGCGCCGGAGTGTATCGAAAGGAAGGCGCTTGAAGAATCGACTTCTCCGCTCAAAAGGCTCATGCGGCTTTCTTGCTCGTATTTTTTTTGGGCCTCTTCCAATTGCGAGCGGATTTCGGCCTCTTCGCCTTGCTCGCCTGACTCAAGCGAAAGCTCGTAAAGGGCTTCTATGTCGTCTATTTGCGCCTTAAGCTCTTTCCAAGGCTCAACTGTGTTTTTTAGGCGCTTGATTTTATTCATCACTTTTCCGGCGTTGGCCGCGTCGTCCCAAAAGCCGGGCTCTCCGGTCAAAGCCTCCTGCTCGGCTATTTTCTTGTAAACCGAGTCCGCGTCAAAGACGCCCCCAAACGTTAAGTATGTTTTCTTTTAGTTCATCGATAGGCTGTTTTAAATCTTCGAGCATATTTTCCCCTAATTTTAATATAAAAAACATTATATTGATTTTCTTGCCATATGTAAAGGAGCGCGCAAACAAGAGATAACAGTATTGAAGAAAAATAAAAAGACCGATAATATAAAAGTATGAAGGCTAATAAGTATTCTTTGATTTTTGTGACATTCCTCACTCTATTGTCGACAAATCTTTTGGCTCAGGGAAAGCCTGTGGCCTCTTTTGTAAAAGCGACTTCCGGCGAAGAAAAAAAAATCATTGTCGAATGGGAAATGCCGGCAAAATGCGAGCCAAAAATCGAAAGCGTTCAAATCTTCCGAGCAAAAAAGCCTTGCTCAACATTCCAGGAAATTCAAGGCCTCAATCCCATAGCGAAAGTTGACGCTTCCCAAAATTCCTACACCGACATTCTTTCGGTTCCTGGAGACTACTTTTATGTCGTCTTGGCCGAAACTCAAAAAGGCCTTTACAAAATCGTGATTCCAGGAGTCAACGCAACGACAAAAGGCGTCCGCCCCAAGATTCCCGCAAAGGCGGCTGAGAGCGCAAAAGAAAAGGAAGAAATCGCAAAAAGCCCGGTAGAGCCGGCCGCGGAAAACAGAATCAGAAACGCCCCGCTTCCAAATCCCGGAACCTTGCTTGGCTTTAACCAAGGCCGCGCCAAGATGAGCGAAAAATCAAAAAAAGCCGCCAAAGAGCTCGGAAGCCAAAAGCGGCCGAAAGCGGTCGAATTCAAAAGCCCTTATTTTTTTGAAGAGGACATGTTCTCGCCGGACGGCGGAGACGAATACACTTTGTTTGAATGCTTGAGGGGCGGCTTGGCTCCCAAAAAATACGCCGAAAGCGTCCAGCTCTTGCAGGATTTTTTGAGCGTCCACCGCTCAAAGGCTTCGACAGAAAGAGCCCAGTTTTATTTGGGACAAAGCCATTATTTTTGCCAAGACTACGAAAAAGCGATCCGCTGCTTTTTAACGGTTCAAGACGCGTTTCCAGAACTTTCAAAGCAGTGGATTGACTCCAGCCTTGACTTGCTTACGATAAATTAATAAATTTCTCGAATCATGTCCAAAAGTTCAGGCGTTCTTGCGGCGGTTGAATCGGCTCCGCGCAAGGGATCGGCGGCCGCGGCCTCTATCGGGCTTCCGTCAAGCGGCCTTCCGTTTTGGTCGGCGGCCGGAGCGGTGTCGCTTGCGGCTTGGGACGCGCCTTCAGTCTCTTTTGGCAATTCCATCAATAGCAATTCGTCGCGGGGGTTGACGCGGTCGTAAAAGCCTGTGTCGCTCAACACGCCTTCGGAAATGTCCTCGCCCACTTTTGTGAGCGTCACCGTTCCAAGCAAGTTGTCTTTTTCAAAGCGCAAGCCTTTTCCGCTGTCGGCAGTCTTTAAGCCGCCGCGCGCGATCACCGCGAACTTGGCTCCCTTTATCATTCCCTCTGTTTTTCCAATGTCAACCAAAACGTCGTTGCCGCTTCGCTCCAAAAGCTTGGCTCGGACAGGAAGGATGTCAAGCATTCCCTGCCTTAACGAAAGCAAGGCCGAGGCGTAGCGGTTGTTGCCGGTTTTATAGACCGAGAATTTTTGCGTTGACGTTCCTGTTCTGGCGGAATAAACGTCAGCGCTAAATTTTATGTCGCGCTCGCTTTCTGTCGCGTCAAAAAGGACAAAGTAGTCGTATCCATTTTTGTGGGCGTCGGCGTAGGCGCTTCCAAAAGATTTTGTCGCGGACGGAATGATTCTAGCGCTCGTTCCAAGGATTCCCCTAAACAAAATCGCCAAATGCTCCGCGGCTATATTTGACAATTCAGGATGTGGAGACGTAGCCTTTGAAGGAAGGCAGTACAAGCCTATTGTCCACCGCGTCTTGTCCAAGAAGAAAGGATTGACGTCCCACTTGGAGGCGATTGTGTCTTGCAAAAGATATTCATAGCCTTCGACAGTGTCGGACAAGCGGACAAAGGCGATTTTTTCGTCTTCGGGAGAAATATTCTTTCCGTTCTTTTTGGCTTCTTCTATTCCGCTTTTAAAGATTTCGTTTTCCTGAATGAATTTTATTTGCGACAAATAGTTTTCGCTAAAGCCTTCCGCGCGCAAAAGCTTGCTAAAGGCCGAGCGGGCCGCGTAGTTTTCGGGCTCCAATCTTAGCGCAGCTTGATATTCGTAGCGCATTTGCGGGCCAGCGTATTTTTTTGCGTAGTCCGCTCCCTTTTGAACATGGAATTTGGCCCAAGCTTTTCTGCGTGCGTCTTCAATGTCAATGTCGTCAAAAACCAAAAGCTCAAAAGCGGCCCGCATAACCTCGTCCTGGGGAACGGCGTCAAGGCCGCGCGACCAAATGTCTATCGCCTTTGCGTTCTGGCCCATTTTGCGCAAGGCCAAGCCCTTTATGTACCAAGCGCGGCCGTTGTTTCTGTCGCGCGAAATCATCATGTCGGAAACGTTAATGACATCCGCGTAACGGCCTTGCTCAAAGTAAATCAAGGCCAAAAGCTCGTAGGCCTTCCAATAATTTGGATTGACTTGAAGGGCGGCCATGCAGCGCTTTTCCGCCGAATCCGCGTCGCCGTTTTTAAGGTCAAGGTAAGAAGCGACATAGTAAGCCTGCGGATTTTCGGCCCGCGTCTGAATCGCCTGGTTTACAAAACGCTCCGCTTGCTGGCTCTTTCCAAGCTCCGCGCTGATTAAAGCCAAAGAAAGCAAGGCCTTGGCGTTGCCTGGATTGCGCTTTAACGCGTCGGCGTAAAGGCTTTCCGCGCCGGACACCCGGCCTCTAAAAAGATTTAGTTCCGCCAAGCCAAAGCGGGTGTCTATGTCGTTGGGATATTTTTTTTGGATTCCCTCAAATATCTTTTGGGCTTCGTCAAGGCGGCCCAAGGAAATCATCGCCATTCCTTCCAAGTTAAGGATGTCGCTGCGGCCCGGCGCGTATTTTTTGGCGCTTTGCAAGTATTCCAAAGCGGCCTCGCTTTGGTCCATTTGATAAACGCATTGCGCCAACCTGTACCAAGCGTCCGTGTACGAAGGATTGATTTTAAGCGCCTCTTGGTATTTTTCGCTCGCGTTCCACCAATCGCGCTCGGACTGAAAGCCCATTCCCTCGTCAAAAAGGGAGGCCGCAGTCCTTGAGCCTTGCGCGAAAGAAAAAGCGGACAAAAACGCAGCGCAGGCAAGCGCCGCGAAAATCTTTTTGCGCGCAAAGAAGGCGCTATTCGTCAGATTCCTTTTTCCCACCGTCATTGTTTTCCCCGTTTTTTAGAATGACTTTAATTACGTTTATTCTGTGGCCTTCCATGTCCTGCACAATAAAATCGTAATTATTCCAAGAATGCTTTTCGTATTTTACCGGAATTTTTCCGAACAAGTCAAAGACAAAGCCGCCCAAGGTGTCAAAGTCTTCGACAGGAAAGTTGGCTTCAATCGTTTCGTTCAAGTCGTCAAGAGAAGCGCGCGCGTCGCAAAGCCATGCGTTGGGGCCAAGCGGAATGATGTCCTCGCGCTCGTTGTCAAACTCGTCCTGAATGTCGCCCACGATTTCCTCGATGATGTCTTCCATGCAAACGATGCCGGAGATTCCGCCGTATTCGTCAACCGCAAGAGCGATGTGAACGTGGCGCCTCTTGAACTCGCGCAAAAGGCTGTCGATGCGCTTTGATTCTGGAACAAAGAAGGGCTTTCGGATGATTTTGTCCAGGGCGATTTCTTCGTTCTTGCTAAAGCAGCGGATCATGTCCTTTACGTATAGAATGCCGACAACATTGTCGATTGAGTCGGCGTAAACCGGAAAGCGCGAATGTCCTGACGCGGCGATTTTTTCCAGCAATTCCTGCCCCGGCGTGTTGATGTTGATGAAGTCAACGTCGATGCGCGGAACCATGACTTCCTTTACGCTGGTTTCCGACAAATCCTCCACGCCGCGAATCATGTCTTTTTTTTCTTCGTTGAGAATCTCGCGCTTGGCTTCCTCTTCGCTGTTTTCTTTTTTATGCTTGAACAGTCCCATACAATTAAATTATTTTTTCCCCTTTAAGTTTTAAAAGAATGTCTTCCTGCAATCTTAGCATTTCGCACTCAGGCGCCTTGCCCTTTTCTATATGCTCTTCGCCGTGGTCGTAGCCGTTAAGGTGAAGGTAGCCGTGAAGCAGCAGGCGCTTAAGCTCTGAATCGATGCCGCAGCCAAAATACTCGGCGTTTTTCTTTAAAGTGTCGACGCTTATAGCGATGTCTCCGGCCAAAAGCCATTCGACGCCGTCTTCGTCTTTAAATCTCTCTCCGTTTTCAAAAGATAAAACATCCGTGGCGCTGTCGATGTTACGGTAATTTTTGTTCAATTCTTGAATGACGGCGTCGTTGCAAAAAAGAACGGAAACTTCCTGGCCGTCAAAAGACAACTCCTTGGCGAGCGCATTCATAAAAGGCTCGACATTTCCAAGCCATTCAGGCTCGTCTATTCCGTCGGCGTCAACCAAGAATCTATTTGCCATCGGACTTTCCTTTTTTGCCAGTCTTGCCTTCCTTTTCTTTTTCGGGAGCGTCAGGGTCCTTTTGGTCGGGATACTCGATTCGCGAATGGTAGTAGCCGGCCAAAATCGAAACGAATGTCTCTTGGATTTTTGTAAGCTCGCCAAAAGTCAAGGCGCAGTTTTTTAGCTGGCCGGCTTGCATTTTGGCCTCTATCAAAGTGTGGATGAATTTTTCCAGGCGGGGAACCGTCGGCTTGTCCAAAGTGCGGCAGGCGGCTTCGACTGTGTCGGCCAGCATAACGACTCCGCTTTCGCGGCTTGTCGGCGGATTTCCAAAGTAAGAAAAGTCTTCGGCCTTGGAGTCGGGATTTTCCTTGAGCGCCTCTTGGTAAAAATACTGCATGACGCCGTTTCCGTGGTGCTCGCTTATAATGTCGATCACCTGCTTGGGAAGGCGCATCGAAACGGCCATTTCAACGCCCTTCTTTACGTGGCTTCTGATGATGGAAACCGAGAGCGAAGGATTTATCTCGTCGTGCTTGTTTTCGCCGCTTTGGTTTTCGACAAAGTATTCGCTTTGGTCGATCTTTCCCATGTCGTGGTAGTAGGCTCCTACGCGCGCCATAAGGGAATTGGCTCCGATCGCCTTGCAAGCGTTTTCGGCCAGCTGGGCGACCATAAGGGAATGGTTGTAGGTTCCGCTCGCGGTCAAAAGCATCTTTCGCATTATCGGGTTGTTCAAGTCGCTAAGGTCTATCAAGCGGAAAACGCTTGCCGTGTTCAAAATCTGCTCAAGCGGCGTGATAAAGCCCAAGGCCAGGATGCCGCTAAAGAAGCCGTTTATCGCAAGTCCAAAAGCGATTATTCCGGAGCCGCCAAAGTCTTCGTTAAAGATGACCTTAAGCAAAAAGGCTGTGACAACGTTCAGCATCGCCGTAATCAAGGCGGCGAAAACCAACTGGATGCGGTTCTCCAGCTTTCGCGCGATTCTGCACGCGGCAAAACCGGAAACAAGCGCGTAAAGAAAAACAGTCACGTTGAAATTGGAAGCGTTCAAAAGGCCCAGCGCGCTTATCAAGGAGAAGAAGACAGCCTGTTTTTCGCCGAACAAAATGACGATTAAAAAAATGAACAAGGATGTCGGCATGAAAACGCAAAGCGTGAACGGCGAGCCGGACGCGAAATTCAGCTTTCGCGTAAAGACCGCGCTCGCGAAGACCGCCAAAAAGAAAACCACGCTTACGATTGATTCCTTAAGGTTAACGGTGTGCCCGACCAAAGTCTTTGAAAACAAGAAGAACCACAAGACTGTCAAAAGCGCCAAATAAATCAAAGAGTTGGCGAAGGCGCGGTAGTCTATGTACTCGTGGATGTTGGCCATCTTTTCAAGCTTTCTGTAGGCCTCTTCAGAAATTACAAAGCCTTTTTTAATCACCTTTTCGCCCTTCTGGACCACTGTGGGATATTCCATCGTTCCTGGAAGGTTGCGGTCGGCGACAATCGTTCTGTCCGCCACTTGGCCGATTTCGTATTCGTCAAGCGCGAAAGACGCTACGGTCAAGCTGCGGCTTACGTTGAAAAACGCGATCACAGCCATCGCGACAAAAGCGATTCCTGCCGTAACGACGCGGGGAAGCTGTTTTCTAGCCGCTATTCTAAAAGCGCTCTTGGGCTTTCCGCCCACGACTTCTGTTTTACTTTGTGCCATTTTCATACGCCTTAACAATTTTTTTAACAAGCGAATTGCGCGAAACGTCCGAGCCGGTCATTCTCATTATTCCTATTTCGGGAACGCGCGAAAGAACGGCAAGCGCCTGCGTAAGTCCGCTTTGAACATGGTTCGGCAAATCGACTTGCGTCAAGTCGCCGGTTATAAATACCTTGGAACCGCTTCCCATCCTGGTCAAGAACATTTTCATTTGCTCTTGGCTGGTGTTTTGGGCTTCGTCAAGGATTAGTATTTTGTCGCAGAAAGTGCGGCCCCGCATGTAAGCCAATGGAGCCGTCTCGATTATTCGGCTTTCCAAAAGCCGGGCGACTGTGTCGCGGGGAAGAATCATCTCCATCGCGTCGTAAAGGGGCCGCAAGTACGGAGCGGTCTTTTGCTCCAAGTCGCCGGGAAGATAGCCAAGGCTTTCTCCAGCCTCAACCACCGGGCGGGTCAAGACCATTCCCCTGGCCTGCTTTGAAAGAACAAGGCGCAAGGCCTCCGCGATGGCCAAAAATGTTTTTCCGCTTCCGGCGGGGCCGACGCAAAAGACCATGTCCAGCTTTCTCATAAGGGCGATGTAGTCGGCTTGGTTTTGCGTTTTTGGATAGACGCGCCTAAGGCCGCCGGGGACGACGATGCTGGTTGAGTTTTGGTCGGCCCTTGCGTTTGTATTTAAAATCGAAGCGACGGCGTCCGCGGAATCGGCGGCTCCGTCCTCTATCTCGTCTATTATTCTGTCAACAATGAATTTGAACCTGCGCTGTATGTCCGGATCTTCTTCCTCAACGCAAAGTTCGTTTCCGCGCGCGTAAATCGTGGCTCCAAGGCTTTCTTCTATGAGTTTTAAATTGCTGTCGTTTGTTCCGCACAACTTAGTCAGAATGTCGGAGTCCGGAACGATTATTGTGCACGATGAATCCATTTTATATCTAGCCTCAAATTATAGCGCGGAAAGGGGAATTTGTCTAGTTTTAAAAAAAAACGCTTTTTTTTCTTGCTTTATTAAAAAAGCGGGTTTATAATAGTCATATATTTATAGAAAAAATCACAGATTTTTTAAATTTTTTGGAGGAAAACATGTCTAAAGTTGACACATCCAGAGTTCTGGCCCTTATTTTGGGAGGCGGCAAGGGAACCCGCCTCTATCCGCTTACAAAAGACCGCTCAAAGCCGGCCGTTTCGTTCGGCGGAAAATACAGAATCGTAGACATTCCGCTTTCAAACTGCATTAACTCTGGCTTCAAAAAGATTTACCTTTTGACCCAGTTCAACTCTGCCTCGCTGCACATGCACATCACAAACTCCTACAACTTTGACCGCTTTTCGCACGGCTTTGTAGAGATTTTGGCGGCGGAACAGACCTTGGAGCATTCCGGCTGGTACGAGGGAACGGCGGACTCGGTCAGAAAGAACTTCATCCACTTTAAGGCGCAGAACCCCAGCCACTACATCATTTTGTCGGGCGACCAGCTTTACCACATGGACTTGCAGGCCTTCTTCAACGCGCACGTGGCCAGCGGAGCGGACGTGACAATCGCGACAACCGCCGTAAACCGCCGCGACGCCTCGGGCTTTGGCATAATGAAAATCGACGACAAAAACCGCATCACGGAATTCATGGAAAAGCCGAAGCCGGACATGAACATCGACGACTGGAAGATTCCGGCCTCGGCCAGAAACCCTGACTTGGCGCCCGAAAAAGAGTACTTGGCCAGCATGGGCATTTACATTTTCAACGCCTCGACAATGGAAGAAGTCTTGGACAACGACAAGACCGACTTTGGAAAAGAAATCATTCCGATGGCCATCAAAAGCAAGAAAATCAACTCTTACATTTTTGACGGCTATTGGGAAGACATCGGAACGATCAGAAGCTTCTACGAGGCCACTTTGGACCTCACCAATCCAGAGCCCCAGTTCAACCTCTTTGACGAGGCCCAGCCGATTTACACGCACGCGAGAAACCTTCCGCCCTGCAAAATGAACCACGCCGACATAACGGCCTCTCTCACAAGCGACGGCTGCATAATCACCGACTCAATGGTGACAAAGTCTGTAATCGGCGTGCGCTCAATCGTTGAGGCCGGAACGATTCTCAAAGGCACTATCATCATGGGAGCCGACTACTACGAGTCTCCCGAAGAAAAGGAAAGCAACAAAAAGGCGGGGCTTCCCAACATCGGAATCGGAAAGCATTGCCACATTGAAAAGACAATCATCGACAAAAACGCCCGCATCGGCGAAAACTGCCAGATCAACGTCTCCGGCAAAAAGTACGAGGACGGCGACCACGGAAACTTCTACAGCGCCGACGGAATCATAGTGATTCGCAAAAACGCTGTAATCCCGGCGGGAACGATCATCTAAGATCAAATCAAGAATGCGGGCGGAATTAAACTTGAAATTCCGCCCGTTTTTTGATATAGTGACAACATGTACACAAGATTTAAAAAGGATACAGGGCCAAAAAAACCGCTCGCCGTCTCTTATTGGTCAAAGACAAAGATTAAGTGTCCCGTTTGCCAAAAAGACTTTCAGCGCGAAGAAATGCTTACCGGAAGCGGCCGCCTTAACGCCGGCGCCCTGACAGAAGAGCTTCACCGCCAGTACATTCCGACAGCCCGCTACGGAAAAATCAATCCGCTTATTTACGCAATCGGCGCCTGCCCCCACTGCCATTCCGCCTTTTTTTGGAACGACTTCAACGACATAAAAGACCAGGCCTCGCTTGACCGCATTTACGAAACGATGGAAGCGCGCAAAAAATTCACCAACATGATTTTTCCATACTACAACCTTACGCGAAACCGCAATTTGCTGGACGGCGCGGCCATGTACTTTTTGGCCATTTTGACTTACGACGAAGTTGACTTTGCATACCTTCCGACAATGAAGCGCGCGATTCTAAGCCTGCGCTTGGCCTGGCTTTGCAACGACCTAAACGAAGAAGTCCCCGACCACAACTTTGACATGGTGGCCAAGGTCTTTTACCAAAAGGCGATTTTCTTTTACCAGCAAGCGGTAATAAACGAATCAAATCGCATAGAAAAAAGCTCAACCTTGGCCAACATGGGGCCGGACACGGACAAAAACTACGGCTGGGACGGCGTGATCTATTTGTGCGGCCTTTTGGAATACAAGTACGGCCAGACAGAAGACCAAGCCATGCGCCTAAAAAAATTGGACGAATCAAAAATCGCCATCGCGCGCATCTTTGGCCTTGGAAAATCCACAAAGGAAAAGCCAGGCCCGCTTTTGGAGCACTCGCGAAACCTTTACGACAACTTGAACAAAATCTTGGGCGACGCTGACATAGCGATAGAATGACGGCGCGGCGGGCATAGATGGCCAAAAACATTCTTCTTACGATTTCATACGACGGAACGGATTTTTGCGGCTGGCAGCGGCAGGACGAACAAAGAAGCGTCCAGGGCGACCTTGAAAGCGCCTTGGAAAAGCTTTTTGGCCAAAAAATCAATTTGCAAGGTTCCGGCCGCACCGATTCAGGCGTGCACGCTAAAGCGCAAGCTGCGAATTTTTTGTGCCCCGTAGATTCAATTCCCGACCAAAACATTCCAAAGGCTTTGAACAATTTTTTGCCGCGCGACGTTAGGGTCAACGAGGCGCGCGCCGTTGGCCAAGACTTTTCGGCCCGCTTTAGCGCGACAAGCCGCGTCTACCGATACTTTGTTTTGCCCAAGCAAATTCCCTGCGCGGCCTCCAGCCGTTACGTTTGGCAAATAAACCACATTCCCGACATCAAAAACCTAAACGGGATGGCAGAATTTTTGCGCGGGGAATTGGATTGCAAGACATTCGCCGGCGCGGGCGACGCAAGCCTTTCGACAAAGCGCTATTTGGAAAACGCTTTTTTCTTTGAGGAAGAGGATTCCTTTGGACAAAAAAAGCTTGTCTTTGAAATCGAAGCCAACGCCTTTTTGTACAGAATGGTTCGCTCGATTGCAGGAACATTGATCGACTTGGACAAAAACGGAAAAGGCCCCGCGGACTTTAAGGAAATTCTCGCCGCGCGCAAAAGAGAAATGGCCGGGCCAACAGCTCCGCCCGACGGCCTGTTTTTGTGGCAAGTTAAATTTGACGGAATAAGGCGGCACGCCTAATAGCGGACTGCATTCAAAGCGCTACAACAAGTTCACTGGGTCAACGTCGACTTCGATGTAAACGCCTTCCTTTGCCCTATAACCGTAAATCAAGGCCGCCGCGACTTTTTGAAGCAAAGCGACCGACGGGCCTCTGAGCAAGATTTGATTCCTGTAATTTGAATTGATTTTGGAAAGCGGACATTCGCTTGGGCCAAGGATTTCTGTTTCTTTGGAGTATGAAAGCCGCTTTGCCTTTATCGCGTCCAATTCCGCCGACAAAATTTTATAGGCGTCGGCAGCGAACGCCTCCGAGTCTTTTTGAGCCATGCTTCTAAAGACCAAGCGCAAAAGCCTTGAATACGGAGGAAAGTTCAAAAGCTTTCTCGAAGACAACTCGTCCTCATAAAATTCCTTGGAGCGGGAATGGCAGGCGCAGTAAATCGCGGTATTTGCCGGAGAATATGTTTGCACCAAAACCTTTCCGTCAGGAAAAAACCTTCCGGCGCGTCCGGCCACTTGCGTTATAAGGCTAAAAGTTTTTTCCGCCGCCCTAAAGTCTGGCAAATGCAGCGAAGTGTCGGCCAAAATCACGCCGACCAATTTTAAGGATGGAAAGTTAAGGCCTTTTGCTATCATTTGCGTTCCAAGCAAAATGTCGTAGCCGCCTTTTTTAAAGGCTGCGATTTTTTCCTCAAGCTCCCCTTTTTTGCTTACAGCGTCTGTGTCAAGGCGAATCGTTCTTGCGTTTGGAAACTTTGACTTGACTTCGCTTTCTATGAATTCCGTTCCAAAGCCGGAATAGCCAATGTCAACCGAACCGCATTGCGGGCAAACTCTAAAAGGCTCTATTGAGTAAGAGCAATAATGGCAAACCAAACGGTTTTGGGCCTTGTGGTAAGTCATCGGAACGGAACAATTCTTGCACTTTACTTCGTATCCGCACGAGTTGCACCTATAAAGATGGTTAAAGCCGCGTCGGTTCAAAAACAATATAACCTGCCGTTTTTCCCTTAAGGTTTTTCTTATTTCATCTTCCAGCGGAACGGAAATCGCGCCGTTCATTTTTTCGCGGCTCAAATCAACCGCGGCGATAATAGGCATTTTTCCGCCCGAAAGCCTTTTTGTAAGCCGGTGGCATAAAAACCGCTTTTCTTCTATCGCTTTCCACGCCTCGACGCTTGGAGTCGCGCTTCCCATGACAAGCGGAATCTTTAATCTTGAAGCGCGGCGCATGGCCACTTGACGCGCGTGGTAGCGGGGAGAGTTTCCCGACTTGTATGAAGAGTCGTGCTCCTCGTCGATGATGATCAAGCCCAAGTCCGGTATCGGAGCGAAAACAGCGCTGCGGGCGCCGACAACAACGCGCGCCTCTTTGTTTATGATTCGTTTCCATTCCGTGAGTTTTTGGGCGGGCGTTAAAAGCGAATGAATTATCGCGGCGGTGTTTCCAAAGCGGCGGGTCACCGCGCCTGCGACTTGCGGCGTAAGGCCTATTTCCGGCACCAAATACAAAACGCCTTGGCCTTTTTGCAAAACCTTTTCAGCCGCGCTCAAAAAAACTTCTGTCTTTCCGCTTCCCGTTCCGCCGTAAAGGTAATGGTAAAAAGTCCCGCCGCGGCCGCTTTCGACAGTTATCGCTTCAACGGCTTTTGCCTGCTCGTCAGAAAGCTCATTTTTTCCTTCAAAAGAATCCGCGTCAAGCGAAGAAAAACCGCCAATGTCTCCCCCTCGCTTTCCGCCGGGAATCATCGAGCACAAAGCCTCTCCTATAGGGCACAAATAAAAGCTTGAAATCCAAAAGCCCAAGTCCAAAAGCTCTTTGTTCAAAAGAGGGGTCTCGTCAAGAACCCTCAATATTTTTCGGATTTTTTTTGGATCAAACGAAAGGTCTTTGGGAAGCTCGTCAAACATCGCGGTTATGATTCCGGTCGTTTTTTTGTTGCCGAACATCACTTCGGCGCGCGAGCCGACTTTCGCCTCATAGGAATCCACTTTTCGCGCGCGCTTTAATGGAATCAATTCTTTTTGCTCTTTTTCTTCTTGCGCGACCCGCTTTCCAGCCTCCACATTGGCATAAGTGAAGGTTTGGTTTGCGGGAACGTTCAAGGCGATTTGCAAATATTTCATTTATCGTAGTCCGGACAAATCTCGAGCAATTTATTCTTGAATATTTTCAGGTCTTCCCAAGCGGGCCGCTTTAGGCTTTCGTCCCTAAGAAGCGCGCTGGGATGAAAGGTGGCCATAAAGGGAATGCCGTTAAAGTCAACGATTTGGCCGCGCATCTTGTTGATGCCAATCGAAGTGTCCAATAAATTTTGCAAGGCAACGCGGCCCATCGCCAAAATCATCTTGGGCTTAAGGACATGGATTTGCGCGTCCAAAAACGATCGGCATGCCTGGCTTTCTTGCGGCGCGGGATCGCGGTTCATCGGCGGCCGGCATTTTACGATATTGGCGATATAGCAGTTTTTGTCCCGGCTAAGATTTATCGCGGCAAGCATTTTGTCCAAGAGCTGGCCGGCCTTTCCGACAAAGGGGCGACCCTGCTCGTCTTCTTCCGCGCCGGGTCCTTCGCCGACGACAAGAACCAATGGCTGCGGAACGCCTTCTCCTGGAACGACATTCTTTCTTGTTTGCGAAAGCGGACAGCGCGCGCAAGCCGCGATTTTTTGGTTGACCGAATCAATTGACGCGCCGCCGCTTGAAAGAACAGAAGCCGCGGAATTTTGGCTTTGCGGCGGAGCTGATTCAACTTGCGGCGGAGCGATGGTTTCTTGCTCCGCGCAAGGAGCGTTTTCCGCTTCAATGTCGTCAACAAAAGCCGGCGGGGCGGTAAATTCTTGCGCGGTGTAGCCAAGAATAGCGCCCGAAGTTTTTTTTAAGACATCGTAAAGCCGCTCTTTTTCCGCCGCTTTCATTGGTCCGCTCCTAGCAAGGCGGCCGCTTTCGCCGCCTTTAATTTATTTGAATAGACCGTCAAAACCGACGCGGGAAGCCAACCGTCATCAAAACGATACCAAATCTCGCCGCCGTCATCTTCGCTGGCCATGGCGCTGGCTAAAATCGGAAAAATTTCTCCTTGCTTGCAATAGTCGACAGCCTCCGCGTTCCAAGCAAGTTCTTTTCTAAAAGCGGCGTAAGGCTCAACGACAACAGCCCAACTCACGTCAGGAGCGAGAGCCAACGGGTCGGATGTGTCTAGCGCGATCATATCCCGGTCATTTTTTTTGCATGCCGAAAAAAGAAGCGGCAATAAAGAGACAAAAAGAATCGCGCGAAAGATTTTTTTAACGGGCCTCATAATTGTTCTCAATGTATTTTTTTACGCTTGGCAATATCTTTAAATCCGAATCTACAAAATTATCAGTGGGAATATTGTCAAAGTCAACCCACTTGCATTCAGTATGCTCTGTCAAAGTGAAAGGCTTTTCCAAGCCGTCATTGCTAAAAAAGACCTCGTAAGCGCGCAAGTCAGACGTCTTTCCTTTATGCTCAAATTGCGTTGAGGCGATTCGCTCGCCGACCAAAACATTTTCGCCAAACTCTTCCAACATTTCTCGGACAATCGCATCGCGGTCGCTTTCGTTGCCATCAACCTTTCCGCCCGGCAATTCCCAACGGCCTCCCATGTCGCCGACTTGAGCGCGGCGGGCGATTAGAATTTTGTTTTGAGTTTCCGGACTTTTTCCAAGTATGACGCAAGCGACGGAACTTTTCATAAAAGCGGAACCCCAGGCAAAACAAAATGAATTACGCCGATAAACAGAGTTCCTATTCCAATGTAAAGCTTGTTTTCTGACAAAATGTTTCCAACCGTTTCAGGAAGAACGAAGCTGTCGCTTTTTTCCTCAAAATATTCCATAAGGACGCAGGCTCCGGCTAAAAGGCACGCAAAAGACGGCAACAAGTCGCCAAACACAGACATTCCGCTGAACGGAACAAAGAAAATGACAATGCCTGTCACAAAGCAAAGCGCTCCGCAGACCAGCCTAAAAAGCGAATTCGAAAAAAGCGACTCGCCCGCAATCCCCTCTTGAATTTTTTCAAAAGCGGGAATGGATTTCTTTTCCGCCGCTTCTTCAAAGGAATCGTCGCTAAAACCTTCACCTTGAGAATAAATCAAAATCAAGCCGCACAAAACGCTCAACAAAACTGACAAGCAATAAAACTGGGCCATACAAAACCTGCCTTTTTTTTATTCGCGCCGCGAGACTTTTGAGGTCAAATCAACTTTTTGGCCCAAAATCTCAACGGCAGCGTCTACTTTTATTATATCATAATCCGAACTGTTTGTCCTTATAAAAAAAGCATTTTTTTCTATTTCCGCCGACTTTTGAATTTTATCCAAAGTTTGTCCGTCAACGTCCACAAAGGAAAAAACGGCGGAGGCTTTTTCATTGTCCTTAATGTATTGGTCAATCGCAAAATTCTTGTCAGCCAAGCTTTTCTTTAGCGGATGGATTTTTATCTGCGCATATACGCTTTCATCGTATTTAAAGGCGCTTAGCTCAAGCTCAAAGCCGGAAGCGGTCGCGATGTTGGGCCTGTTTCCAAACACTTTAACGATTAGAAGAACGGCAAAACAAAGCGCTACTGTAAAAAGCATAAAGCGGTTGAACTTTGTCGAGACCAAAACCTTAAAAAGGCCCTTTGTTGGGGTTAGCCTTCCGGCATAATAGTCTTGAACGATTTTCGGCGCGTTTTTTATTCTTTCTTGGCGGTTGTATCTAAAGACAAGATTTTCATCCGCGTCTTGTTCGGGATTTCTGCTTTCCGGAATGTTGTCGTAAAAGGCCATTCTCCCTTCCCCCAAGAATTATTGGTCAACCAAAGCGTCGGTTCTCCACCAAACGACCTTCGCCTTGTCGCGTTCCGCCAATAGCGCGCTGACAATGCCCGTTTCGCTCAAAGAATAAGAACTGTAGACAACGCTTGGCGCGTCAAAATTCAAAAGGCGCTTTATCACCTTGCCAGACTCTAAGTCCATCATTTGAACCATGCAGCCGGACTCAAGCGCGATTGTAAAGAAAATCCAGCCGTTTTTTGTGGCGCCTACCATATCGTACGGCAGCTTGTAGACTTGCTTTGAAAAGCCGTCGGAGACAGTCTCTTCGTAAGGGGGAATCTCGCGGCCTTCTCCAAAAGCTCCGCTCTTTATGTCATAAGGAAACACGACGCTTATCGGGTCCGAAAGTCCGTTTTGAACTTTGCTTGAAACGTCGATCGAGGTTTCGTAGTAGTCAGCCTTTACAAACAAGCGGTTGGAGGCCGGATCGGGAATGACGTTTTCGATTTCTGAATACCGTGTGACGCCCATCTTGGCCTCTCCGTATTCAGGCGCGTCGGAATACTTTATCAAAGTCTCCGACAAAGGAAAGCCTTGCGGATTGTATCTAAAAATCTGGAAGCCCTCGTTTACGACGCAGACTACGACAAGGCAGTCGTCCTGGGTCACGTAGATGTTCCTGATAAACGGAAATGGAGTTCCGCCCACACCCTGCTGGCCAATGTAGTCGACAAAAGAATTTGAGTTAAAGCGCAAGACAACTTGCAAGAGAATCTTGTTGTCGCCGGTCTCCTGCCTTTCTTTGGGAAGCGTTTCGGCGACGTAAATGTACTTGCTTGAGTCCAAGGCCAAAAGCGACGGCGCGTTAAAAGGATAGTCAACTGTTTTTCTTGTGCTTACATTCTTGGAAGAAGCCGCTTGCCTTGAATCGGAGCTGTCAAAAAGCGGCGTCGGATTTGTTTCCGGATTGTGGTAAAGGGTCAGCAAGTCGCCGTAAGAGTTGAGCTCCAAAATCTTTTGCGACTCTCCGTTGGAAACGTAGAAAAAACCGTCGCGCATGGCTATCGCCGTGTTGACCGCGCCGGTCGCGTTAAGGCCGCCGGCCAGGTTCAACTGCTCCTCAAAGGAACCATACTTAAGCGAAAACAATTCCTGTCTTTTTACGCTAGCCACGCTTCCATTTTTTTTGCAAGAAAAAAAGCAAACAGAAAAAAAAGCCAAAAGCGAAGCCGCAAAAAGCCTATTCATTCCTGCCATGGCATTGCTTGTATTTTTTTCCGCTTCCGCAAGGACAAGGATCGTTGCGGCCAACTTTTGGAAGCGTCCGTCGAACGGTAACCGAAGCGCCTTGCCTGCTCCTTTGCATGGCTCCGCCTGCCGCCTGCCTTCTTGCGGCGTCTCCGTCAAAGGCGCTAGGACGCGCGGCGGGCGCTTCTCCAAAGTTTTGGCCGGTCTCGTCGTGGCGGGCGTTAAGCTGGCTCATGCGGGCGGCCTCTTGCTGCCTCTGGCGCTCGGCCAAAGCTTCGGGGCTAAGCTGTATTCTTACCTTGAACAAGCGGGAAATTATCGTCTGCCTGATCGAGTCAAGCGCGTCGTAGAAAATGTTAAAGCCGTCAATCTTGTATTCGGTCAAAGGATTCTTGCTGCTGTAAGTTCTAAGGCTTACGGCCTCGCGCAAGGCTTCCAAGGCTTCCAACTGGTCAAGCCACTTTTTGTCGATGACTTGAATGTATTGGTAGCGGATGAACATGTTGAGGTTTTCTTTTCCGACAAGGGTTTCCTTTTGCGTGATGTCGTTTTGCAGCTCGCTTTCTATCGCCTCAATGGTCAAGCGCTCGGGCGGAAGCTGCAAGCCAAAGACGCTCTTAACCTGCTCGCCGATTTCCTTTTCGTTGCCCTTGCGGCCGTACTGCGCGAACAAGTCCGTCAAGAAATCCTTGGCGTTGTTAAAGACGCGGCCGCTCAAATCGTTGTCGGCCAATATCGCGTCGCGCTGTTCGTAAATCACAGAGCGCTGCTCGTTAAGGACGTCGTCGTAGTCAAGAAGGTGCTTTCGGATTTCAAAGTTGCGCTCCTCAACCTTATGCTGGGCGCGCTCTACAGCCTTGTTAAGCATCGGATGGTCAATCGGCTCGCCGGGCTGCATTCCGATGCGGGTCATTATGTTCTTCATTCGCTCGCCGCCGAACAAGCGCATAAGGTCGTCGTCCATTGATATGTAGAACTTGGAGCGGCCCGGGTCTCCCTGGCGTCCGGAGCGGCCGCGAAGCTGGTTGTCGATGCGGCGGCTTTCATGGCGCTCTGAACCGATTACGTAAAGGCCGCCGAGGCTTCTGACTTCCTCGTAGTCTTTTTTCCACTGCTCTTTTTCTATCGCGAGCGCGGCCTCGTACTGTTCCTTTGTGGCTTCCGTTCCGGCTCTCTTTCTGGCGCGCATCTCGGGGTTTCCGCCAAGCTTGATGTCGGTTCCGCGGCCGGCCATGTTGGTGGCGATCGTAACCGCTCCCTTGGCGCCGGCTTCGGCGATGATCGCGGCTTCGCGGGCGTGGTTTTTTGCGTTCAAGACTTCGTGGCGGATTCCTTTTTTGGTAAGGAGCGCGCTAAGGCGTTCAGACTTTTCGACCGAAATAGTTCCGACCAAAACCGGCTGGCCTTTTTCGCGGGCGGCTTGAATCTCTTTGCAAATCGCCTCCCACTTGTCGCTTTCGTTTAGGTAAACCTCGTCGTTTTCGTCCTTGCGCGCGACGGGGCGGTTTGTCGGAATCGCGACGACGTCAAGCTTGTAGATTTTGTTGAACTCTATCGCTTCGGTGGCCGCGGTTCCGGTCATGCCCGAAAGCTTTGTGTACATTCTAAAGAAGTTTTGGAACGTGATTGTCGCCATCGTGCGGTTTCGCTGCGCGATTCTAAGATGCTCTTTGGCCTCGATAGCCTGGTGCAAGCCGTCGCCGTAGCGCCTTCCTTCCAAAACGCGGCCGGTGAATTCGTCGACAATCATTACCTGGCCGTCTTTCACAAGGTAGTCGACTTCGATTTTGTAAAGCTTGTGCGCGCGGAGGGCTTGGGTAAAGTAATGGACAAACTCAAAGTTCTCCGAGTCAAACACCGTCGTTCCGGCCGGAATCAAATTGTGCTGGCGCAAAATCTCGTCGATGTGGTTCATTCCCTTGTCGGTGAAAGAAACGCGCTTGCTCTTTTCGTCAAGCGTGTAGTCTCCGGGAAGCGCCGCTCGCTCTTCGGGAGTCATCTGTACTTCGTCGGGATAGTCGCCGGTCTTGGGGTCTTTGGGAACTTCGGTAAGCTCCTTAATGTATTTGTCGACTTCGTGATACTTGTATGTGTCGTCCTCGCCGGCTCCGCTGATGATAAGCGGAGTCCTCGCTTCGTCAATCAAGATTGAGTCGATTTCGTCGACAACGCAAAAGTTAAAGCCGCGCTGAACCTTGTTTGAAAGGTCCACGACCATGTTGTCGCGAAGGTAGTCAAAGCCGAACTCGTTGTTGGTTCCGTAAGTGATGTCGCAGGCGTAGGCCGCGCGGCGGGCGTCGTTGTCCATGTTGGAAAGGATTGTTCCGACAGTCTGGCCAAGCAAGCCGTAAACCGGGCGCATCCAAGCGGCGTCGCGCTCGGCGAGGTAGTCGTTGACCGTGACGATGTGGACGCCCTTTCCGCTTAGAGAGTTAAGGTAGACGGCGGCGACGCACATCAAGGTCTTTCCTTCGCCGGTTTTCATTTCGGTGATTCGGCCGGAGTGAAGGACCAAGGCGCCCATAAGCTGGACGTCGTAGGGACGCTCGCCCAAAACGCGCTTGGCCGCCTCGCGCGCCAAGGCAAAGGCGTCGACTAAAATGTCGTCCAGCGTCTTGCCCGCGGCAAGCTGCTCCTTGAATATTTTTGTTTGCTTTGCAAAGTCTTCGTCTTTGAGAGAGGCCGCCCATTCCTCGCGGGCGTTGATTTGGTCTACAATCGGGCGCAGTTTTTTTACTTCGCGGTCGTTGGCCGAGCCAAAAATCGCGGTCAAAATTTTATCAATAATCATAATTGAATTATTCTATCATAGACCGCGCTTTTGTTCAACTAGCGCAAGAAACCGATGCGGCCCTTGGGCCAAAAGCGGAATTCGGTTGTGCCCAAAATTTTGTCTTGGCTTACGAATTGCGGCTCCATATTGGTGTAGTAGTAGACCGAATATTCGTCATAAGGCGTAAGCGGCTCCATGCGTTCCTCATAACTGTGCCTCATGTCCAGGGAATTGAAGCGGTTGTCGCCCATCATAAAGTAGCAGCCGTCGGGAATGTAGCTTGGAGAGCCGTCCGCCTGGTTGGCTGGGAAAACCGGCATGTTTCTTCTGTCCAAATAATTTATGTAGCTTTGCAAAAGCTGGGCGCGGTCCCAAAGGCCCCTGATCTCCGCGTCGTCAACAAGGCTTGAATACGGAAGTCCGCTTTGGATTAGCTGGGCGTTCCTCAAAACGAATTTTCCGACGCAAAGCTTTAGCATAAGGTTCAGCCTAAAGTTTGAGTCCGAATACAAGTCGCCGCCGTAAAGGCCGTCCTTAACTTGAGGCGCGGCAGTTTTTGTCCAGTCCGTCATAAAGGCGTGGAACCATTCAACGCCGTCCTGCCCCGCCGCCAGCAGTTTTGTCGTCAAAGAATAGTTGTCGCGGAGCAAGTTGTACTCAAAAAGCTCGCTGTCCGAAAGCAAGTCTTTTTTGGCCTTGCCCAGCTTGTCGCCGCGAGCCAAGCGCCAAAAGTCCCAGGCCAGGCGTTCGCATTCTTTTTGGACGGCGCTTATGTCCATCGAGTCGCGCTCTTTTTCAAGGGCCAGCATTTCTTCGTAGCCTTCTTGGCTTATCGGGAACTCTTGGATAAGGCGCTTTAGCTCAGGGCTTTTTTCGTTAAGGTTGTAGTTGGCCCATTTTGAGTCCTCTTGAACCGGAGAAAAGCGCGGCGAATCCTTTGTCCTGGAATAAAGGATTCCGTTCACCATCATAAGCTGCTCGCCCGGAAGGCCAACCAAGCGCTTTACCAAGGGGTCGGCCTTGACTTGTCCGTTTTTGTCGACGTTCAAATTCACCGTGGTGAACGTAAGCATGTAAACAAGTTCGGACACAACAGACTTGACTTCTTCCTTTCTTCCGCCTGCGTAATGGGGATTTCGGAACACGACTATGTCGCCCCTCTTGTATTTTTTGAATGTCGGAAGACCGACCTTTGTCAGGGGGAACCTTGGCCCGCTTGTGATTTTTGAAACCATCAAGCGGTCGCGGATCAAAAGCTCCGACACCATCGATTCCGACGGAATCTTGTAAAACTGAAAGAAGAAAATCTGGAAAAGCAAAACCATAAAGACCGCCTGCACCAAGGCGTCGGCCCAATCCAAAATCTCAAAGGCCAGCCAAGAGCCGCCCTTGCGCTTTTTGGGCTTGGAAAATTCCAGCCAGTCCGGCGCGATTTTCTTTAGCCGCTTGTCGGAAACCAGGCGCAAGGCCGCCAAAGAAAAGGCGAAGGCCAAGAGCCAAAAGCAAACTGAAACCACGTCAAAAGCGAACGACGTTCCGCTCTCCCCTGAACGGCGGATGATGAAAGAGACCAAGTGCGCGAACGGCTGGTACTGCAAAAGCTTTTTCGCCGCGTTGAAGTTGCCGCGCGAGGCGTTTTTTAAAAGGCCAAAATAAATTTGGTGAAAGAGAAGCGCGTTAAAAGCAAGAGCGATCGGAAAGGCAAAGGCCGCGACGTCAAGTCCAAAATAAATGTTAGCGACTGAAAAAAGCGCGGCGAAAATCGCGTCAAGCAAAAAAAATGTTTTTAAAAGCTTCATGGCAAAATACTATAGCAGAAAAAAGAATTTCAGTCTATAATGCAATCATGGCGGAATACCTAGACACAAAAGAAGGGCTGTCGTTTTTGGACGGCGACAAAGAATTGTATAAAATGCTGCTTGACGCTTATGCAAACGAAAGCAAGTTTGACCCAAACGCGCTAAAGGACTTTATTAAAAAGAAGGAATTTGAGGCGGCGGCGAAAATCGTCCACAAGACAAAGGGCGCCTCCTACCAAATCGGCGCGGCAAAATTGGGCTGCAAGGCGCAAGCGCTTGAAGACATCTTGCGCTCAAAGGTCCAGCCCGACGCAAGCCAAAGAAGTCCGCAAGAGATGGCCGCCCTTGTCCAAGACTTTTGCGACGCTTACCAAAAATGCCTTGAAGAAGCAGAAGCCGCCGCAAGCGAACTGTAAGGAAGTTCAAGAAGCGCCGCCTGTCACGCGCCAAAAACGGCGCGAAAGTTTTTCTCAATCTCCGCGGAAAAATCAATGAACGAAGGCCGAGCCTCAAAGGGGCGTCCGGCCGCGCGGATTTCAAAGGCCGCCTGGTAAACGTCGGCTATTTCGGCGGGGCTTGTGGCCTTCTCTCCCTTTAGCGTTTGGTAGGGAGCGTCAGTCTCAAAAAGCAGGCGGTCCAAGGGAAGAGCGCGGACGCATAGAATCGCTTTTTTGGCTCCGTTCATAAGCGGCTTTCCAAAAGAAAAATATGCGTTGACACCCTTGGACAAAAGCGAGCGCGCGTCCGCAAGAGTCCCCGCAAACGAATGGAAAACAACGGCCGGAACTTTTTTTAAGGCGGCCGCGCTTTCAAATATTTCTTGCATTGCCTTTCGCGCGTGGACAATCGCGGGAACTTTATGGCGAGCGGCCAAGTCTAATTGCGCGGCGAAGGCCTTTTCTTGCGCGGCGCGGTTGGCCGAAAATTCTTGGGTAAAAAAATCAAGCCCGCACTCGCCCACCGCCGCGATTCGCCGTTCTTGCAAGAGGCTTTCCAAAAATTCAAGGCGGAGGGCAAAATCGCGCTCGTCCGAAAAAGGCGCTTGCGGATGCAGGCCAAAGGATTGGAGGACGCGCGGCGAACAAGTCTGGGCGCAAGGCGAAAGGCGCGCGGAACTGTTGTCATTGCCAGGCGCGGGAATGAGAGAGGCGTTCAACTCTTTGACGCGCGCCTCTTGCGCCAAAAATTCTTCAGGCGAATGCGCGGCGGTCACGCCCAGGCCTCTTGGCAGAGAACGCGTTCCCAATGCCTCTTCAGACGGAATCAAATGAAAGTGCGCGTCGCAAAAAATCACTAAACTATTTCCTCCCTTTACCGACAATTATAGTATTAGAACTTGCTCTTGGCAAGTTTAAATTGCTTTCATTTAAAATTGATAGGAGGAAATTATGGGAACCTATACATTGAAAAGCATTGGAAACGCAAACGACTACATGACAATAGTTCGCGAGGTTGAAGACGGCTATGTCGTCCGCATCGTCCGCGACCAAGACGGCTACAACGAAGTGAAGACCGACTACATCTCAAAGTCGCTCTTTGACAGCTGCGTGCGCACAGGCTACCTTACCAAGGTAGAGCAGATGGAAGCGATCAGCGCCTAACCTCAAATCCATTGGCCGCGGCAATCTCCGTCGCGGCCTTAACTTTTTCTTCCACGCTTCCTTCTAGCGGAAGCCAATTAATCCTAACGCCCTTCTTTTCCATTCCCCTAAACCAAGTTTCCTGCCGCTTTGCGAACTGGCAAATCGCAGTGCATAAAAGGTCCCGCATTTCTTTTTGGCTTGAAAATTTTCCTTGCAAAAACTCGGAGACAAAGCGGTACTCAAGGCCAAGCTTTTCCAAACGCTCCCAAGAGGCGCCCTCTTTATGCAAGCGCTCAACTTCCTCTATCATTCCTTCTTGCAAGCGCTCGTCCAGGCGGCGGGCGATGTTGGCGCGCAAACGCTCGCGGGGCAATGTCGTTCCCAAAACCAGCGGGCGAATGTCGGGGCGCGGCGGAAGGGATTTTTTAAAGGCCTCGCATTCAGGGCTTTGGATAAAGCTTTCTATTTCTATAGCCTTTACGACACGCTCCCTTTCCAGCAAATCACGTGGAACATGAATCGAGCCGCCTTTAAGGTCGAGCAAAATTTTTCCAAGCTCTTCAAGCGACTTGTCCGCGAGCGAGGCGCGAAGGGCGGCGTTTTCCGGAACAGGAACCAAGTCGTAGCCGCGGACGACCGCGTCGACGTACATTCCGCTTCCGCCGACTACAAGCGGAACGAGGCCGCGAGCCTGCATCTCCAAAAAGCAATTGTAAAAATCCTTTTGGTATAAAAAGACAGAGTACTCTTGGCTTAAGTCGGCCACGTCAATCAAATGGTAGGGAACCTTGACTCCGTCAAGGACGTAGTCGGCCAAGTCCTTTCCGCTTCCGATGTCCAAGCCCTTGTAGACTTGCCGGCTGTCGGCGGAAATTATTTCCGTTCCGAGCGCGCGGGCCAAGCGGACTCCGATCGCGGTCTTTCCGACGGCGGTGGGGCCGAGGAGAACAACGCAGTTGTAGTTTTGCGCTTGCATCACTGAACCTTACAAATCGCGCGCTTTAGGTATTCGCTCTTTGGGTAGCCAAGCAAGACCGGATGGTCGGGAGCCGCGCCGCCCTTGGACAAAATCTGGACGCGCCTGTGGCTGTCGGCCGCCGCCGAAGCGAGCATCGAATAAAAGTTGATCTCGTCAAAAAAGTGCGAGCAAGAGCATGTTACAAGAATGCCGCCCTTGTTGAGAATCCTCATCGCGCGCAAGTTGATTTCCTTGTAGCCGCCATACGCCTTCTTTATCATCTTGGCGCTCTTTGTAAAGGCCGGCGGATCCAGGATTATCACGTCAAACTTTTTTCCTTCGGCCTCGTATTGTTTTAGCGCGTCAAAGACATCGACGCAAAGGGCCGAAACGACTTTCTCCGCGCCGTTAAGCTTTATGTTCGCGTTGATAAGGTCGACCGCGTCCTCGGAAATGTCCGCGCAAACGACGCTCTTGGCTCCGGCCATAAAGGCGTTGAGGCCAAAGGCCCCTGTGTGGCTAAAGGCGTCAAAGACGTTCTTTCCGCGGCAGTATTTCCAGATTTCCTTGCGGTTGAATTTTTGGTCAAGGAAGTAGCCGGTCTTTTGCCCCTTGGCCAAGTCGACTTGAATGCGAACGGAATTTTCCACAATCGTAATCGTCGCGCCGCCGTTTGCGGAAGAGTCTCCGCCTTTTGGCGCCTTTATCCAGCCGCTCTTTAACTCCAAGCCTTCCTTTAGGCGCACGTCGGCGTCGCTACGCTCGTAAATGGCAAAGGGCTCGCAAACTTTTTCGAGCGCGGAGATTATTTCCTTTCTAAAAACCTCGCACGAAAGCGAGAGGAACTGGACCAGCAAGTAAACCTTGCTTCCTTCTGCGACATAGCGCTCGCAAATGAAGCCCGGCAAAAAGTCCGCCTCGCCAAAGACAAGCCTAAAGGAATCGCCTTGGTCAAAATGGATTTTGCGCAAGTTCATCGCGTCAAAAATTTTCTTGTAAATGTATTCGCTTTTGTCGGCGTCGATTTCCTCGGCTTTTTCAGGCCCCAAAAGGCGGACTGTGATTTTTGAGGAGCGGTTGAAAATTCCGCTCGCCAAAAAGGCGCCTGCGTTTGTGTAAAGCTCGACAAGCTCTCCGTCCTTGACCGGAAAGGCGGCGCCTTTTTTGTCGCGCGCTCCGCCTTCGCCGCCGTCCTTGGGAACGAATTGGCATTCCTTCCATTCGTTTCCTTCAAAATATTTTACGCGGCCAAGCTCGTTGTCAAAGGCCCACAAAAAGCCGCCCTTAATTTCTTTCTCTTCGTTCTTCTTTAAAAACACTCGCGGAAAATTCATATCATCACCCTATCGTTTTTATTTCTTTTTGTCATTATCCATTTGGTTGTTCTTTTTGCTCCAGTCAAAGAAGGAGTCGCCGTCCTTGTTTATCTTTCGCATAAAGGCAATGTAAGGATTGCCGGGATCCTGCGCCTCAGCCTCGTCAAGCATGGACGCTGCCTTGTCAAATTCCTTTTCCTCAAACAAAAACTGCGAATAAAAAACGCAGGCAAAAAATTTTTCGGCCTTGTTCCGAGCGCATTTGACGGCAGCCGCGAAAGCCTCTCCTGACTTTTTGTCGCTTCCGCCGTTGATGCCGGGAGCCCAGTAATACCATTGGCCCAAGTTTGTCCAGCCGTAGCAAAAGTTTGGATTACGCTCAACCGACTCCCTGTACTTGTCGCGCAAAGACATTCCGCTTTTCATCACTTCCGATAGCGAATAGGACATGTAGCAGGAAGTTACGTCGGCGCTGGTGGCCAAAAGCCAAACGCCCGCCTTATCCTCGCCGTTGGCGGCGAACCAGGCCTCGTTTTTTTCCTTCAACTCTTTCAGAAGCTTTTTCAGCTGAGGCTTGCTGCCCTTTTGCTTTCGCAAAAAATTGTATTTTTCCATTATGATAAAATTGACCAAGACCAGCCTGTCTTCCTGCGAGCTGAACGAGGAATCAACCGACAGCTTTTTTTCAAAGTCCGCGACTTGCGCCAACGCCTGATCCGAGCCAAGGCCGGCGATCTTCATTCGCAAGTCCATAAAATCGTCAACAGCCTTTTGCGCCCGATCGGAAATTTCGGCGGACGCGGAAAAATTCGCAAGAGACAAAAGAGCCGCAAGCGCCACAAAAAACAACGCGTTTCTTTTCATAAGCCTAGAGTGTATACTTTTTTGAAAAAAAATGATAGAGTGCGCTTATGAAAAAAGCGGGCAAAGAGAAAAAGCGCGTCATTTATTATTCCGACGAACTCAACGACGAATTTTCAGAAATGCTAATCAAGGCCATTCCGATCGACCAAAACTACGACTACGGACAAAGCGGCCTTTGGTGGAACATAAAGCGCTTTTTTTGGTACAGAATATTTTCAATGCCAATCGCATGGCTTTGGCTAAAGCTCAAATACCGCCACAAAATCGTGAACCGCCACGCCCTGAAAAAATGCCCGAAAGGCCCGCTTTTCCTTTTCGCAAACCACACAAACCCAATCGCGGACGCGCTTATTCCAACCTTTGTGGCCTTTCCAAAAGGCGTTTACGTAATCGTCCACGCCAACAACGTTTCGATTCCAGGCCTTGGGCTAAAGACAAGAATCCTGGGCGCGCTTCCGCTCCCCGACAACTTGGGAGCGACAAAAAATTTTATGGAAATCCTAAAAAGGCGCGTCTCAGAAAAGCAGGCGATTTGCATTTACCCGGAGGCTCACATCTGGCCCTACTACACAAAGATCCGCCCCTTCACTGACCTTTCGTTTAGGTACCCCATTCAATTCAAGGCGCCCGTTTACTGCTTCACCAACACTTACCAAAAAAGGCGCTTTTCAAAAAATCCAAGAATGGTCACTTACGTTGACGGCCCCTTTTACGCCGACGAAAATTTGGCAAGCAAGGAAGCGCGCCTTGACTTGCGAAACCGCGTCCTCCAGGCGATGAAAGAGCGAAGCCTCAACAGCAACGTTGAATTGATTCAATACATAAAAAAGGAAAAGAGCGATGATTGACATTTTGTTTTGCGGAAACTCAAAGATTTTTGACGGAATCCTCACTTGCATGCTTTCGATTCTTAAAAGAACCAAGACAAAAGAGCCCTTTAACTTTCACATTTTCACGATGGACTTAAGCCGAGTGAAGCCCGAGTACACTTCTATCAGCGACAAGATGACGGCCTTCTTGGAGCGGACGACGAAAGAATACAACAAGGAAAACCGCGTCACGAAAACCGACGTCACCCAAGTCTACGAAAAGGAATTCGGCGGCTGCCCCAACGAACAGTGCTACTGCTCGCCCTACACGCTGCTTCGCCTTTTGACGGACTTGGTTCCAAACATGCCGCAAAAGCTCCTTTACCTTGACATAGACCTTATGTTCAACCGCGACGTCAGGCTCTTGTGGGACACGGACTTGACGGGCTATGAATACGCGGCCGCCCGCGACCATTACGGAAAAATCATCTTGTTCTTCAGGCGAAAGTTCATAAACGCCGGAGTCATTTTGTTCAACCTTGAGGAATGCAAAAAAACAGGTCTTTTGGAAAAGTCGCGGAACCTTATAAAGACCAAAAAGCTTTTGTTCGCCGACGAATCGGCGATAATTTTAAGCACGACAAAACAGAAGGTCGTGAGCCAGCGCTTCAACGACCAAAAGTTCCTCTACAAAAACACGGTAATCCGCCACTTTTCAAAGCGCCTCTTTTGGCTTCCGTACCCGCACGTCGACAACATAAAACAGTGGAAAATAACGAAAGTCCACAAGATTTTCGGCTACGAGAATTTTGACGATGTCTTTTATGAATACGTGTATTTAAAGCGGAAGTTCGAGCTGGAAAACGCCTAGTCCAAGCGGACGGCGCCCTGACGGAGAACCTTGAGCTCCCCGTCCAAAAGGGAAACCAGCGTGCTTGGAAGCGCGTTTTTTTTATCTCCATCCGAAACATAGAGGTCAACCAAGCCGCCAAAGTCCCTTAAAATATCCGCTTCAGCCTCCAAGACGGGCTTTCCGCTAAAGTTTACGCTGGTGGAATAAATCGGGCCGCCGCAAAGGCTTATGACCTGCCTTAGCCATTCGTCTCCGGGACAGCGGAAGGCCGTGGCCTCGCGGCCGGTCAAGGCCTTGTACCAATCATTGTTTTTTACAAGAACGGTCAAGGCGCCGGGCCATTTTTCCAGTATTTTTGAAGGAATTTCTTGGCCGGCGTATTTGCAAATATCCATAGGATCGGAAATCAGCTCAATCAAAGGCTTTGATTCGGGGCTTTTTTTGATTTGGTCGATTTTCAAGTCCAGGCCGGACTTTTTGGGGCCGTCCGCTCCGGGCGCAAGGGCCAAGGCGCTAAAGCCATAGACAGTGTCGGTCGGCAAAACGGCGATTTTTCCTTCGCGGAGAACTTTGGCCGCCGCCTCGGCGCTCGCGCCGTCAGACTTGGGCAACGTCATAAACCGGAATGCCCTCTATCGTTTCAAAGCGCTTTTTGCTAGAAAAGGACTTTACGCCGTAAGACACGTCAAAGAGGAAAATGGCGGCGGCAAGCAAAAGGCCAACCGCAAGCCCCGCCCCCTTGCAGAACCATTCGCTTACAAAGGCGACCGGAGCGCTTTTTAGGACGCTTCCCGTTTCGTACATAAAGCTTTTCGCGGCTCCAAGGCCTTTGATTTTCACAAGCTTTTCGCCCGGATAGACATAGTCCAGCTTGCGGGCGTAGGCCGCGATCACGTCGTAGTCGTCCCTAATCGCGGTCTTTTCCAAGTTTAGGTCGTCGTTAATGTTTTGAATCTCTTGCGTTCTTGCGCTTATGACTTTTTTTTGAGCCTCCAGCTGTTTTTGAGCCCAAACCCCGTTTTGGCCCCAAAAGAACGAAAGAAGGGCGTAAGCGAGGGTTCCGGACAGCAAAGCAGGCAAATATTTTCCAGTTTTCATTATGAATTTATTATCGGAAAAAAATATTATTTTCTTATTGGAATTTTTTGAAATATGCGCTATAATTAATCAAATGCGGAACGCGCTTTTATATAAGAAAAATGCGCGCGTTTTCGATAAAACAGCCGATAATATTATGAAAAGTTTTTTATAGGGGAATGGGACATGAGCGACTCAAAAGATCTCGACAAATACGGCGTGTGGGTAAAAAACTCGCCAAAAGACATAAAGGGAGAAGACATCGAAATGCCTGAAAACGCAATCGACGACATCGACTTGCCGTCAGACGACGACATGTTCAACGACATTGAATTCCCGATGACCGCGGAAGACTTGCCGAAAAACGACTCAAAAGCGGAAGAACAGACTGAAATCTCGGACCTTGACATCGACATTGACATTCCCGATGCGACGGAAGAGGCTCCGAACGTCGAAGACGAAAACGCGGACACAACGCTCAGCCCCGACGAGCTTACCAACATCACCGAAAGCATGGAAGGCGGCGCTGACGAAAACGAAGACACCACCCTTAGCAGCGACGAGCTCATGAACATAACAAGCGGCATGGAAGGCGGCGCCGACGAAAACGAAGACACCACCCTCAGCCCCGACGAGCTTATGAACATAACCGAAAACCAAAACATCCCCACCGAAGAAGCCGCCGAAGAGCCGACGATGGACGACTTCAACCTGGACGATTTGGACATAACGAAAGACGCGGCCCAAGAGCCGGCGCCCGCCGCGGAAGAAAGCGCCGCCCCCGAAACGTCAATCGACGACATGCCCGACGGCGAGATAGACTTGGACGACTTTATGAGCGACTCTTCAAGCGGATCGGCAAGCGCCGACTCCACTCCCGACGGAGACGTTGACCTTAGCGCCTTTATGGACGGCGACGACGGAGAGGTTGACTTGGACGCCTTTATGGACGACGCTCCGTCAAGCAAAAAGGAAGCCAAGCCGGAAGAGATCCAGGACGAAAAATCGCTTGACATCGACGTAAGCTTTGACGACTCCGCCGCGGAAATCGCGCAGGAAGACGACACGCCCGAACCAAGCGCGGCTCCGGCGGAGACAAGCGCTCCCGCCGCCGACGAAGCGATGTTCTCGGAATTTGGCGAAGGCGCGAGCGTAAAGAAGGCGGCGCCCGCCGCTCCTGCAGGAGACACTGAAGAGATAGACCTTAGCGACTTTGGCTTTGACGACGACGACTCAAACATCGGAATGACCGCCGGCCCCGACAGCGCGGAAGCGCCCAAGACCGAAGTCGTTGACTACGACATGAAGGTAAGCGCCGACGACGACTCAAAGACGCCCAGCGTTCAAGACGTTCTTTCCGGCAATGTTGAAAGCTCGTCCGCCGAAAGCGAGGATGACATTTCCGCAAACGACGACTCAAACGCTGGCGCCGCGGCCGCAAGCCCCGAGATCAGCCAAAAGGGCCAGGAAATCCTTTCACAGATTATGGGCGAGCTTTCCAGCCTAAGAGACGAAATCAAAAACCTAAAATCAGACTTCGCGGACTTAAAGGACCGCCCTTCCCCTGCGGCCGGAACTGCCTCTATTCCTGTCGCGGAAAACAATAAAGTTAAAGAAGAGGACACCGGCTTTTTTGGATCGAACGACGACGAGGACGACACAATCGCCCTTAGCGGCAACGAATTGACAAACATTTTGAGCAGCGCCGAATTCTCCACCGAAGAAGCCTCTGACGAACCGTTTGTCGTAGAAAACGAAGAGCCCGCGATCGACGAAGAAACCGCTGTCGTGGACTCGGACTTAAAGATGGATTTCAACGAATCCGACATGGAAGAGCCGACAATCGACACGACGGAAATCACTCCCGAAGACTTGGCCGGCACGACCGATGAGTTTGGCGAGGAAAACGTTCTTCCCGAAGAAATCAGCGTTCCAAAAATCGACGAAGACATTACAGTCGAATCTTCAAACAGCGACTTGATGGACTCTGTTGTAAACACCGACGAAATGCAAGCTGACGCCGCTCCGCAAGAAAGCCTCAACCCAGAAGCCATCGACGAGTTCTTGCAAGAAGACGTCTCGATCGCCGACTCCCTTGACGACGAAAAAATCAATTACATGAAGCAAGATTCCTTGGAAGACGACGGCAGCGTTGTGAGCGTCGACGACATCGTAAAGGAAAACGTTTCGTTGCAAGACAGCGAGGACGACGTTTCTGTTTCCGTAGGCGACGACATCAACGCAGCCTTTGAGGAAGCCGACGCGACGGAGTCCGACATCGCCGATTCCGCCTTGGCCGAAAAAGACGCTTACGAGTCTTCTGTCTCGGACATCATGAAGGAAAACATTTCCTTGCAGGACGACGAGGACAACGTTTCAGTTTCCGTAGGCGACGACATCAACTCCGCCTTTGAAGAGGCCGACGCGACGGAGTCCGACATCACCGATTCCGCCTTGGCCGAAAAAGACGCTTACGAGTCTTCAAAATCGATGGAAGAGGAATTCTCCCTTGACATCGGAAGCGAGGACGAAGAGCCCGTTCCTGAAACTTTGGACGAAAGCCTTTTGCGCGACGCGCCCGAAGAACCCGCCCAAGCGTCGGACGACACTTTTGTCGACGAGTCGATTTTTGACGACAGCGCCTCCGAAGAAACGGTAGCCGAGGAGACTTCCGTTGAAGTTCCGGCGGCGAGCGCGGCCGGCTCGGACAAGACTGTGATTACAAAGGACCTTAAGTCAGAAATCGTTTCTGTGCTTTCATACATGGATCAATTGCTCGAAAACCTTCCCGAAGACAAGATTACGGAATTTGCAAAGTCTGAGCATTTTGTAACCTATAAAAAACTCTTTGACGAGCTTGGTCTTTCGTAAAAATGGGATTGCTAAGCGTAGCGAGCGGCAAAAACTTTGGCCTTATGGCCAAGGCGGAAGCTGTTTCCACTTCAAGTTTTCAGCAATGGGCAAAGCAAAACGGCTTTGAGCGCTGCGGCGTTTTCCGCTCCAAGAACGGCCTTATGCTCCTTGAGCTTGCCAACGGCGTTGACGCGCAAAGCGTTTTCAGCTCAATCTCCACAAAAGACTTTTGGAACGGCTCTGTTCCATCTGACACTTGGGTGACGCTTGACCGCGAAAGCCCAACGTTCTCAGCCTTCACGCAATTTTTGGGAACGGAGGCCAAGGCAAAAGTCAAGGCCTTTAGAATCCTTAAATTCTTGGACGGCGAAGAGCTTGTCGTTTTTTTCCAATACTCTTACAAGCCGGCAGGCTTTCTTAAGGCAAAGGACAACTTTAAGCAAGATTTGCTTGAAGCGCTTAGATGCCACAAGCAAAGCCTTATATCAGAGCCAAAGTACGAAATGGTCGAAAAGCTTTCGGCAAAAGGGAACGTAAGGCTTTTCTTGATTTCAACCAAGCGGGCCTTGGAAGAGACGATGAAAAAAATCGAAGTAAGCGAAACCACTCTTCTTAAGGTTTTGACAAACACAATCTTTGAAGAGCTATTTTACAAGACAAAAAAGCTTTTCCAGTCGCCGGCCTTGGTTTATTCAATCGATCCTGACGAGATAAAAGTCGCAGCGATTGTAAACTCCAGCGTCGAAGACGAGATTCTCAAAGAGCAGCTTTCGCTTGAATACACCGACCTTATAGGAACGGAAGCCGCAAAGAAAATCATCATCCTTACAGCCGGCTATTCAAACGACAACGAAGAAATCCACGACTATCTCTTGAGGGGCTGAACTTGGCCCTTGAGTTCTTCCTTGCAAAAAACTCAAGCAAGAGCGCGAAAGCGAACGGCGTTTCGCTTCACTCTTCCTACAACCCGCAAGTTGAGGCGGAGCGTTTCGCGCAAAGCCTTTCGGTTGACTTTGTTCCAAAATGCGCGGTTATTGTCGAGGGAGCCTTAAGCTACTGCGCCGCCTACATTAAAAAGCGCTTTCCAAAAGCCAAAGTCGGAACGATTCGTTTTACAAACGATTTTTTTGAATCCGACAAGGAATGGGACTTTTGCCTTCCGCTTGAGGACAAAACTAGCGGCGTTCCGCTTTGCGACCGCCTCTTTGACCTTTTGGGCGAAGAAGGCTTGTTCCAAACAGCGTTCTTTGACTGGAAGCCTTCGGCCGCGGCTTGGCCGGAGGACGCAAAATCGGCTTGGGCCCAAATAAAAGCCGCCGTCCAAAAATCAAAGACCGTTCTTGCGACCAGGGAACACTTTGGAAAACGCTGGCTAAAAAACAAGCTTTCTTTCTTTAACAAAATTCAAAAGCCGGTCTTTATCGAAACAATAAAAAAACCGGTTTTAATTTGCGCGTCGGGCCCAAGCCTTGAAGGAGCGCTGGACTCGATAAAAAAAGTCCGTTCCAAAATTTTTGTATGCGCCCTTTCTTCCGCGATAAGCGTTTTGGCCGACAAGAAAATCGCGCCCGACTTGGCCCTAAGCGCCGACGGCGGCTGGTGGGCAAAAAAGCATTTGTACCCTCTAAAAAAATTCTTTGCAGGCGTTCCGCTCGCCCTGGAGCCAGAGGCCGCATGTCCGTCGGCGCTTTTTAGGACAAAAGAAATCCTTCCGCTTTGTTACGACGACGATTATATCAGCCAAAAAATTTTCGAGGTGCTGGGAATAAAAGCCCTGCCCGCCCGCAGAAACGGAACCGTAAGCGGAAGCGCTTTGGAACTCTTTCTTTCATTGTGCGATTCGGAAATATTTTTTTCCGGCCTTGACCTGTCTCCGTCAAAAGACAAAAGCCACGCGCTTCCCAACGTTTTGGAAACAGAAAGGGACGCCGTAGACTTTAGGCTAAAGACAAAGGCTACGCGGCAGGCGGCGGGAGCGCTTCCGTCCGAAAGCCTTGCGATTTACGAGTCCTGGTTCAAAAACTATTGTTTAAGGGGAAGAAAAGTTTACAGAATAAAGGGCGGGAAAGCCTTTGCGAATTCCCTTGGACAAATCCAAGACATAAGCGCGAGGGAATTTGAAAGCCTTGTTGCGAACGCCGCCGGAACGCAAGAAAACTTTTGCATGCAAGAGAAAACAAAGGGCCAAAGGAGCCGCCTTTTAAAAAAACTTTTTGTCGAATGGAGCGAAACGGACGCATTTTGCAAGGAAATTTTCCCAGCGGACTCGATAATGCTGGAACGGGCCGCCCTGGAAGAAGACCGAGAGCGCAGGAAGCAAAGCGTCAGGCAAAAAAAGGATAAACTGATTGAAGAGCTTTTTGGAGGCCAAGAATGACTTGCCTTTACAAAGAAGTTGTCGAATCAAAGAACGGCCTTGAAATTCCTGTGTACAATTCCGGAAGGGCGGCCCACTCCAAATACAATCCCCGCAGGGAAGCGGAAGCCTTTGGCCAGGAAGCAAGCGGCTCCTTTGCGGTAATCCTAGGAATCGCAGGCGGCTTTCACATAGAGTCTTTGTTAAAAAGAAATCCGGGCTGCAAAATCATCGCTGTCGAAAAATCAGCCGCGGACCTTGAATGGCTTAAGAAAAACATTCCGCTTGCAAGCGAGCTTGAAAAAAATCCCGGCGTAATTTTTTGCGCGGCCGATTCTTCGTCGCCCCACGCGCTTGAAAACATCCTTATTCAAAATTACTTTCCAGCCCATTACGGCGCGATTAACATTTTGCCCCTGCGCTCTTGGCTTCAAGAAAACCAAGACGGCTGCGACAAAATTGTAGAGCGAATAAAAAGCGCCTTAAAAGAAATTTCGGCCGACTACTCCACCCAAGCGCATTTTGGCCGCCTGTGGGCAAAAAACATTTTTTGCAACCTAAGCGTCTTAAAAAAAATCCAAGAAAGCGGCCAAAAGCCGTTTAGCCTTTCAGAATGCGACTTGCAAAAAACGGCTGCAATAATCGCCGCCGGTCCCAGCCTTGACGAAAGCGCGAAGGCCATCAAAGAAAGCCGCGAAAAATATTTTGTAATCGCGACAGACACCGCGCTAAAGGTTTTTGGCCGCCGAAAGATAAAAGTGGACGCCGTCGTTTCGCTTGACGCGCAATGCCTAAGCGCGGAGCATTTTAACGGCGCCGTTTGCGGAGACACGATTTTTGCGTTGGACTTGGCCGCCAATCCATCGATCGCAAAATACGCGCAAAGAAAAAATGCGAAAATTCTTTTTTACAATTCAGGCCATCCGCTCGCCTCTTTTGCAAGCGGATTTTGCAAAGCCCCATTCGCGCGCCTAGATTCAGGCGGCGGAACGGTTGCGATTTGCGCGGCGGATTTTGCAATGCAATGCGGCTTTGCGAAAATAAAAATATTCGGCGCTGACTTTGGCTATTCCAACGGAAAGCCTTACGCAAAGGGAACCTACTTGGACGAGCTCTACATGGCCGGACAAACAAGAATCCACAACGCTGAAAGCCTGTTCACAAAGCTTATGTTCCGAACGGAACTAAACAAAAACCAGCGCGGATTTTTGCAAAGCCCTACGCTCCTCCGCTACCAATCTACGATGGAAGAATTTTTGGGCGGCTATAACTGGCATGACAACGTCTATGAATGGCAAGGCAAAAATGTCCCGCAAAAAGCGCAAAACCTCTTTGAGGCGAACAGCCTTGACTTTGCGGCCTTAAAAAAAGAAATTGAAGCCCGCGCCCAAGCCTTGGACTCAGAGGATGCCTTTACGCCCCAAGAATGCCTGCTTCTCCCCGAAATGGCCTATTGGCGGCAAAAAATGGATAAAAACGGCCAAAATAAAATTTCAACAAAAGAGATAAAAAAACTTGCGCTAAACAAAATTCTATTATATAATAAATTATTATGAATAAGAGGGGAATATCAATCGCGGCGTTCGCCATCGCGGGCGTCTTTATCGCTACCGCAGTTGCATTTGCAATTTGCGTTTATTCTGACTACAATTCCGGCTTAAAAGCCGCTGGCGCGAAATTTGAAAAGCTTTCTTCGCGAACGGCGGAAGCAAGCGAAATCTATCCAAGCGGTTCAAAAGAGTTCATCAACCTGTTCAACTCCGCCGTCGGCGCGCCAGAGATTTATGAATCGATAAACCTTAAAATCAACGGAAAAGACGTTTACGTTTACCCAATGGAAAGCCAGCGGGCCGCCTCGGCATTTGTAAAGACTTTCAGCACACGAATCGTTGGCGGCGATGGAGCGGACATTCGCCTTGACGCTAACATTCACACTGTGTCGTCTTCCCTGATTTATTACCGCGCTAAAATCGCGTTTATCGTAATTCTAGCGGGAACCTTGCTAGCCTGCATCCTTTTGCTTTCGCTTTATTTGGGTGAAACAGCGCAAGAAGACGGCGACGTCGAGTTCAAAAAGACAAAGGTTGCCGACGAATTCGGCGAATCGCTTTTTGACGAAGGAGAGCCGGCGCAAGAAAATGATTGCGCATCAGACTCATCTTCCGATTCTGCCGAAAGCTCGGAAGCCGCAGCCGCCGCTCCGTCCGAAAAAAGCGAGACGGAAAATCCGCAGCCCGAAACAAAGCGGGAAGAAAAAGTTGACTACAATCCCCTGGAAAACGCCTACGCCGACCAAAAAGCGCAAGAAAGCTCAAGCGCGGACGAGTCTGTTCAAGAAAGCGCTTCCGCCCAGGTTCAGGCGCCGGCTTCAGAACAAGGACTGTTTTCGCCTGCCAGCGGTTTTGGCTGGGAGTCATACTTGGACACCAGGCTTGAATCGGAATTGGTAAGGGCCGCCTCCAGTGAACAAGACCTGGCCTTGGCCTTGATTAAAATTCCAGGCATGACAAAAGAATCGGATTACTACGGAAACGTTTGCCAAGCAATGCAAAACTTCTTCCAATACAAAGACTTTGTTTTTGAATGCAAGGAAGACGGCTTTGCGGCCATTATGCAACACTCCGACATTGACACGGCGATGCAAAACGCCGAAGTTTTGCATTCCGACATCGCGAGCGCGTTAAAATCCGCCGGCCAAAGCGCAAAGGCCTTGATCGGCATATCAAGCCGATCGCTCAGGCTTATTTCCGCGGAACGGCTAAAGAGCGAAGCCGAGCAAGCCTTGATTCATGCGGAAGAAGACCCCAACAGCCCGATCATCGCGTTTAGAGTCAACCCGGAAAAATACAGAAAATTCATGGGCGGCCAAGACGAAGACCAGTCGCAAGAGCAGGCGCCGGCTGATTAAGCGCCTTACTTGCTTTCTTTTGGAGAGAGTTCCGGCTGTTCAAGCTCGGCCGGAATCTTTCCCTTGCTTTCGTCTTTTGGCGGATTAAGAGCGGCGGTGATTTTTTCTTCAAGCGCTTTTATTTTTTCTTCGTCAGGAAATTTTTCCTTTACAATTTTTAATTGCTCCTCCGCTTCCTTGTATTTTTCCAAGGTCACAAGGACAATTGTGTAGTTGACGAGGACTTCGGCCGAATTGGGATTGCTTGTCGCCAGCTCCAAGTAAAGGCGCTCCGAACGTTCAAAGTTGTTTGACATGGCGTAGACGTAAGCCAAGGCTTCTTTAGCGCTTACGTTTTCTTTGTCTTTTTTTACAATTTCTTCGTAGATGCCTGTCGCCTTGGACCAATCCTTTGCCAAAGCGTAGGAGCGGGCCGCCTTAAAGCATGCGGCGTTGTGAATGTCTTTGTTTGACGAAGCCTTAATGTAATATTCCGCCGCCTTTGCGTAATTCTTTAGCTTAAAGTATTCTTCGCCAAGATTGTAGTACTCAACAAAAATATTGTCCACAGCGACTTTCTTTTCGCCTGGAATAATGAACCTTGTAGTCTTGCATGAGGCGGAGAAAAAAAGAAGAATGGCCGCAGCCATCGCGGCGGCGGCGCTTTTTTTACAGGCGGCGCTTCTTGGCATTAGGCTTTGTCCAAAACCATAGACTCAATTTCGGCAAGCTGCGAGTTGTACAAACCGTTGATTGTGCTTCCGTAATTGGCGATAAGGCGAATGATGTTGCGGGGGTTCTCTTTCTTGTCGCAGCCGTTCAAGCGGTCGCCGGCGTCGCCCAAGCCCGGCATGATGTAAGCCTTTTCGTTGAGCGCGGGATCCATCCACAAAGTGTAGCAAACGCAATTTTCAAGCGCGCGGCTAATTCTAAGAGCGCCTTTGAATGCCGAGATTACATTGAAGAATTTAATCGAGCGCGGCTTTACGCCTTGGCTTTGAAGGTATTTTACGACCGTAACAAGCGAGCCGCCGGTCGCGTTCATCGGATCGGCGAAAATCAAGTCCTTTCCGTCCAGCTGCTCAAGGTTAAAGAAGGACTTCTTTAAGTCAAGAATGTACTGCATATCGTTTTCTTGCTTGGTGTCGTCGCGGTTGATTTTAAAAAGCGCGAACGGCGTGACGTATCCGTTTGATGAATACTCTTCGATTTCCTTTGACATGATGATGCTAGGAAGCAAGGCGCCGCGCAACATAACGCACATTACTGAATTGGAAATTTCAGAATCAATGTCGGGAATCTTGTGGACAGCGTAGTTCTGCACAGGATTAGTGACCGGAGTTGGAGTAACGATGTAGTTCTTTTTGTCCGAGTGCGGGCCTGTGTAAGCCAAGCGGAAAAGCATTTCGTAAGCGCGCTGGGTGTAGTAGACAAACTCGTGGTTTCCTGTCTTGATGTTGCGCAGCTTAGAGATTACGTGGCTTGCCTCGGCGTGGCTTCCCTCCTCCGTCTCAAAAGAAAAGACTTTGATTGAAGGATGCTTTTTAAGAATGTCCTGCATCACGTGGCCCATCTTGTCAAACTGCTCGATCGTCTTGGCTTGGTCAAGCGGAACGAATGACTTCATCGTCTCTTCGTACATGGCGGCCAAGTTTTTAAGGTCGGCCTGGTCCTGCTCCGTAAGATAGCCGTCAAGGTCTTCCGCTTTTAGAATTATTTTGTCGTTTGCCATAATTGTCTCCTATTTATTTGCCGCTAGCGTATTCCCAACATGTTCTGCATTTGCGAAAGCGAAACTTGAATGCCGGTCACAGAAAGGTGATGGTCGTCAACCATCGTCACCTTTGAGTCCGTCATCAAAAGCGCCACCTTTAGGAAGGCGACGGCCTTGGCGATAAGGTTGTCCTTGGAAAATTCCATGTTCAAGTCAACCGAATACTTTCCTGAGGCCAGCTTTGTAAACTCGCCTTCGATAAAGTTCAACTGGAAGATTGAAGATGAAAGCGCGGTTCCCAAAAGGTTTGTGATGAACGAAAGCGGCCTGTTCATGTAAAGGCGGACAGTGTTGGCGCTTGAGTCTCCGACAAACTTGTAGGCTTCGCTGGACTTCCATTCAGCCGCGTTGGAGTTGGCTGAGCCGCCGCTTAGAATGTCTGAAAGAATTTGCGAGTTGGCCTCGCTGTCGTATTTTTTTAGCTGCGGCGTGATGTCGCTTGCGATTAAAATCAAGTCGCTTCCAGGATTGCAAAGCTGCATTCCCGACTGCTTTTCGGTGTAGACTTGATAGATGCCGGCCGCGTTCACGTTTTGGATTTTCTTTGTAAAATAATCCGTCGACGAAAGCGCGAGCTTTGAGGCCGTGGACACAGTTCCGTCGCAAGCGATTTGAACGCGGCTTTTGTCGGACGGCGAGCCCAAGCCGATGTAAACGCGGTCAATGCTGTCGGTGACGTTCTTGATGTATTTTTCAGAAACGTCAGAGCCAATCATCTTTTTTAGAAGGCTGTTGGTCAATTCGCTATGAACATGAACGGGAACGCTCATGTAAACCAATGCGTCTGAATCAAGCGTGTCAAAGGCGTTTACCTTTACGCTAGATCCCATGACCGACGCGCAAGAGCCAAGCGTCGCGGCGCCGAAAACGGCCAAAAAAGCGGCGGCAAGCGCCAAAACAAAACTGTTAGTTCTTTTCAATTTTCACTCTCCATTTTTTATCGTCGGCTTCAATCACAACGCCGCCGTCAACCGCGGTCCACTCGGCGCTCGCGGCCAAGGTTTCGCCGGCCACAAAGTCCGCGAACATTGTCCACGCGTCCTTAAGCTCGTCGTCGCCAAAGACCACAAGCTTGATTCGGTCGGTAACGCTAAGGCCAGATTCCTTGCGAAGATTCTGGATTCCGCGAACCAAGTCGCGCGCCCAGCCTTCCTTCTTAAGCTCGTCGGTGATGTTGGTCTCAAGGCCAACGGTAAGCGTTCCGTCGTTGACAACCTTAAGGCCTTCCTTTTCTATTCGCTCGACGATGATTTTTTCTTCGGTCAAGTCGACGCTCTTACCTTCAACGTCAAGAGAAAGCTTTGAGCCGTCCAAGATTGACTGGATTTCTTCCTGGCCAAGCGCGGCGATTTTTGTCGCGGCAAGCTTCATCAAGCCGCCAAGCTCTTTTCCAAGAACCTTAAAGTTGGCCTTGGCCTTGTATTCTACAAGCTCGTCCTCGCGGTCGTGGAAGACGACTTTCTTTACGTTAAGCTCTTCGCGAATCGCGTCTTCCATCTCGGCCAAGACTTTCTTTTCCTCGGCGTTGCGCGTCACAAGGGCGACGGCGGCCAAGGGCTGGCGGTTCTTTATGTTGAACTGGTTCCGCAAGCTGTGGCCCATTGACACGGCCTTTTGAACGGTGGCCATCTTGAACTCAAGCGCTTGGTCATGCCAAGCCTCATTGTAGGCCGGCCAGTCGCTAAGGTGAACGCTTTCGGCGTCGCCAGAGACTTTTAGGTTTTGCCAAATTTGCTCGGCGATAAAGGGAACGAAGGGAGCGCTGACTTGCGCGAATGTCTTAAGCGCCAAGTAAAGGGCCTCGTAGGCTTCCGCCTTGTCGGAATCGTTTTCGCTCTTCCAAAAGCGGCGGCGGCTTCGGCGGATGTACCAGTTGTTAAGCTGGTCGATGAAGGCCACGATTGGGTCAATCGCTCCGCTAAGGTCGTAGTCGTCAAGAGCGGCGCTTACGTTCTTTACCAAAGACTGGGTCACGCTCAAAATCCAGCGGTCAAGAGGATTTTGCGGCAAGGATTTTTCAAACAGCTTTCCGTTGGGCTGAATCTTGTCGATGTTGGCGTATGTGACAAAGAACGAGTAGCTGTTCCAAAGCGGAATCAAGATCGACTTAAGGACTTCCTTTACTCCGTCGTCGGAATAGCGAAGGTCGTCAGCCTTCACCACCGCCGAGTGCATCAGGAAGAGGCGCAAGGCGTCCGCTCCGAACATGTTTATCGCTTCTACAGGGTCGGTGTAGTTTTTGAGCGACTTGGACATCTTGCGGCCGTCGGAGGCAAGAACCAAGCCGTTTACGATGCAGTTTTTGAATGCGGGCTTGTCAAAAAGCTCAGCGGCCAAAACCGTGAGCGTGTAGAACCAGCCGCGCGTTTGGTCAAGGCCTTCGCTGATAAAGTCGGCCGGGAAATGCTTTTCAAAAAATTCCTTGTTCTCAAAGGGATAGTGAAGCTGCGCGTAAGGCATGCTGCCCGACTCAAACCAGCAGTCAAAGACTTCGGGAATGCGCTTCATCTTGCCGCCGCAAGAACACGGGATTTCAATTTTGTCGACAAACTGCTTGTGCAAGTCGTCGGGGTAAATTCCGCTAAGCTCCTTTAGCTCTTGGCGGCTTCCGACGCATACAGTTTTTCCGCAGTCGGGGCACTTCCAAATCGGAATCGGGTTTCCCCAATAGCGGTTTCGGCTTACGGCCCAGTCGCGAGCGCCTTCAAGCCACTTGCCGAAGCGGCCTTCCTTTATGTGGCCCGGCTGCCATTTGATTTGGCTGTTGGCCTTTAAAAGCTTGTCGTTCTTTCCAGCAACCTTAACGAACCAGCTTCCGATTCCGCGGTAAATCAGCGGAGAGCCGCATCTCCAGCAGTGAGGATACTGGTGCTTTATTTGGTCGCGCTTTACGAGCTTTCCTTCTTTTTTAAGGCGGTCCATGATGTCCTTGTCCGCTTCCTTTACAAAGCGGCCTTGGTAGTCGGGAACTTCCTTGGTGAATTTGCATTCGGCGTCAATCGGCTCCACAAAAGGAATCTGAGCCTTCGCGTCTTTTCCGGCGTTTTCCTTTTTAAAGACTTGGCTGTCGTCTTCGCCAAAGCTGGGAGCCAAGTGGACGATGCCCGTTCCGTCTTCGGTTGAAACGTAGTCGGCGTTAAAGAGCCTAAAGGCGCCGTCAGAGCCGTCTTCGTTTTTGGCGAGCTTTTCAAAGTAAGGAAAGAGCGGCTCGTACTTGGCGCCGACAAAGTCCTTTCCCTTTTTCTTGTAAACAATCTCGTATTCGGCGCTGTCCTTGTAGTAGGCGCCAAGGCGGCTTTCGGCCAAGATGTAATGGTCGCCCGAATCCTTGTCCAAGATTTTAACGTAGTCGATGTCCGGGCCCATCGCCAAGCCTTGGTTTGAAGGCAGCGTCCACGGAGTCGTTGTCCAGGCCAAAAAGTATGTCTTTCCGTCAGCCAAGCTTGGGTCGTCAATTCCCTTTGGCGCGGCCGTAATCTTAAAGCGAATCGTAATCGCCGGGTCTTGGACTTCCTTGTAGCCCTGCGCCAATTCGTGGCTTGAAAGAACCGTGGAGCACCTGGGGCAGTAAGGAAGAATGTACTTTCCTTCGTAAATCAAGCCCTTGTCCCAAAGGCTTTTTGCAACCCACCAAATCGACTCCATGTAGTAGGGGTTCATCGTCTTGTAGTCGCGGTCAAAGTCAACCCAGCGGCCCATGCGGGTGATGGTCTTTCGCCATTCGCCTGTGTATTTAAGGACAGAAGCGCGGCACTTTTCGTTGAAGTTTGCCACGCCGTATTCTTCGATTTCATGCTTGGAGTTGATTCCAAGCTCTTTTTCTATCAAATTTTCCACCGGAAGGCCGTGGCAGTCCCAGCCAAAACGGCGGTCTACGCGCTTTCCGCGCATAGTCTGGTATCGGGGAATGATGTCTTTTATTGTCGAAGGAATGAAGTGGCCAAAGTGAGGAAGGCCCGTTGCAAAGGGCGGTCCGTCGTAAAAAATGAACTCTTCCGCTCCCTCGCGCTGGGAGATGGACTTTTTAAAGATGTCGTTGTCGCTCCAGTATTTTAAGACTTCTTCTTCCTGCTTGGGAAATTCCGCTTTGGGATCTACCGGCTTATACAAAACAAAGCTCCTTTTATTGAATATATCTTGACTATTCTAGCGCATTTGCAAAAAATCCGCAAGCGACGCGTTGCGACTTGCACGCCAATCTTTCAAATTTTATTCTTGCAGGCAATAAAATTTGCCGCCAATGTGTCGATAATAAAATGACGGAGTTTAAAATGAAAATTGCAAAAATATCGTTGGCATCCCTTGCGCTCGCACTTGTGGCGGCCTCGGCTTTCGCAAAAAACGCCCGCTTTGACGGAACAAACTACAGCATATCGCTGGACTACAACGACAGCGTGGCGCCGGGCGACCCCGTTTTTATAAGGATGCGCTTTGAAAACGTAAAGGCAAAGAAAAAGTCCTTTTCGCCAGCCGCCAGGGCAGAACTAAAAGTCGAGGACAAGGTTATCGGCTCAAGCGACTTTTACGCGATTTCAAAAAAGGGCTCGCTTGAATACATGACAGGACTGGCAATCTCAAGCTGGGCAAAAAGCGGCGAATGGAAAATCTCAGTGCTTTACACTGCCGGCGACGAGGGCGAAAAGTCCTTTGCCCTGCCCCTCTTTGTTCAGGAAAAGGAATTTGAAAGCGGCGTGATTACGCTGAACCAAACGATGAACAAAATATCAAAAGACACAAGCCCTGAAAAAGTCGCGCAGTCAAAAAAGCTCAACGACATAATCAATTCAATAAACAAGGACGACGTCTACAACCTAAAGCGCTTCATCGCTCCAGCAAAGTCCACCCGCCGCACGACAGCCTTTGCCGAGCGCATAATCTACAAGTACCCTGGCGGAAAGGAAAGCACGACAACCCACGCCGGAATCGACTACGGAATTCCTACAGGAACGGAAATCGTCGCGCCGTCATCGGGCAAAGTTATGCTTGCCGAAAACCGCATCGCGACCGGCTGGACAATAATCATCGAACACCTTCCGGGCCTTTACTCGATGTACTACCATTTAAGCCAGCTAAAAGTCAAGGAAGGCCAAAACGTCCAGCAGGGCGACTTGTTGGGACTAAGCGGCGCGACAGGCTTTGCCACAGGCCCCCACTTGCATTGGGAAGTCAGGCTTAACTCCGTCATCGTAAACCCCGACTATTTTATCGAAAACGATTGGTCATTTAACGAGCCTTAAAAACTCATCTTCGTCAATAATCTGGATTCCAAACTTGGCGGCTTTGGCGTTTTTGCCAGAGCCGCTATTTTTATCGTTTGTGACAAGGTATGACAAATCCTTTGTGACAGAACTTTTGGCGCTTCCGCCCTTCTCTTTCACCAAGGCTTCCGCGTCCGCGCGCTTCATCGTCTTTAGCTCGCCGGTAAAGCAAAATGAAAGGCCGGCCAAGGCGCCGGATTTTTTTTCCTTTATCGTTATCGCGCCGCTTTTGGCCAAAGAGCGCATTTCGGCGGCGTTCTCGGCCAAGCCTTGCGCGAAGGCGGCGGCGGTGATTTGGGCAAAGCCGTAAACGCTTTCAAATTCCTCCGGCGTGGCGGACAAAAGTTTTTCAAGGCTGTCAAAGCCGCCTTCAATGACTTTTTCCACCATTTGCTCGCCGATACCCTCAATGTCAAAGCCCGCCACAAATTGCGCAAGGCTTAACGTGGAATGAGCCTTTATCGACGCGACGACATTCTTGGCTCCAAGAGAGTCCTTTTCCTTTTCAATGCTTTCTTGGTTCAAAAAGTAAGGCGTGAGCGCCGCTTCGTCCAAAGAGTAAATGTCAGAAATCGAACGCAGCTTTTTGTCGTTAAAAAGCGCGTTTACCAATGCGTCGCCCAAGTCGCGTATGTCGGCGCATTCAATCCACTTAAAGATTTGGTGCAGGACTCGCTTGGGGCAGGCCTTGTTGGGACAGTAAAGGCGGCTTGGCGTGTCCAAAAGAGAGGCGCCGCAAACCGAGCATTTTTTTGGAAAGACAATCGGCTTGCAGTTTTTGGCGTCGTCCTCATGCGCGACAAGGCCCACGATTTTTGGAATGATTTCTCCGCGCTTTACGACCACGACATGGCTTCCGATTTGGACGCCAAGCTTTCTTAGCGTGTCGGGGTTTGCAAGGCTCGCGCGCTGGACTGTCGTTCCGGCAAGTTGAACCGCGTCAAAAATCGCGACAGGCGTGTAAGTCGCGCCGTTTTCGCTCCACTCAACCTCGCGCACTACGCTCACCGCCTCTTCAAGCGAAAACTTAAAGGCTATCTGCCTGTCGGGGCGGGCGCGGCTTGCGTCGTCAAGGTTTATCGCGCGTTCCTTTATTACAAGGCCGTCGATGTCGTATTCCAAGCTTGGCCGCTTTTCCATGACGGCGGCGCGGTAGTCGATGACTTCCTCCGGGCTTTTGCAAATCTTAAGAGGAACGCTTTCAAAGCCGTTTTGGACAAGCCAAGCGATTTTCTCCTCTTCGTCCTTAAAGGGATTCGCGCCGCCGTCAGTCGCAAGCGCGTCGTAAGTTATAAGGCAAAGGAACTCCGATTTTTCGCCGTCCTTTCGCTTCATAAGGCCGTTGGCGGCGTTGCGGCAATTAGCCTTGTCGGAAAAATATTTTTTGTGGACGCTGTGGGTCATGATGACCTCGCCGCGAACTCCTCCGGTAAAGTCAGGCGACTTTTCCAAGACGCTTAAAACGCCCTTCATTTTTTTTGCGTTTGCCGTTATGTCGTCGCCGACAGAGCCGTCGCCGCGGGTCACAGCGCGGACAAGGCGGCCCTTTTGGTACTGCAACTCCAAAGAGGCTCCGTCCAGCTTGTATTCCACCAAGTATTCTGGGTAAACATGCTTTGCCGCCCAAGCCAAAAACTGCTCGGGGTCGGCGGCCTTTTCCTGGCTTCCCATCGGCATCACGTGCGCGGCCTTTTCAAAGTTTCCCGAATCGGCGCCGACTTTTTTTAGGATTGGATTGTTTGGATCAAGGGCCTTTAGCTCGTCCCAAAGCTTGTCAAATTCGGCGTCCTCGATTTCGGCCTCGCCGTTGTAGTAGGAGTCCTGGTATTTTTTTATCAGCGCGGCTAGTTCGTCTATGCGGGCGCTCTCAAACAAATCGGCCATTTTTCCTCCCTGACTCCGCCGCTAATCTTTTTTTACAAAAAACAGCTCGCGAATTTCGCGGCCGGCCTCGATTCCCTTTCGCTCAAACTTTGTCATTGGCCGCCAGTCCTGGTGGGGAGCGAAGGCTTCGTATTTGTTCTTTAGGCCGTCGGTGCCGCGCAATTCCTCAAGGGCCTCTTGGGCGTACTCTTCCCAGTCGGTGCACATGTAAAGGTAGCCGCCCGAGCGCAATTTTCTTTGCAAAAGATTGGTGTTGGGTCTCCTCATAAGGCGGCGCTTGTGGTGCTTTTTCTTTGGCCAAGGGTCAGGGAAAAAGACATGAAAGCCGTCGACCGAATTGTCGCCAATCATTTTATCCAACACGTCAAGCGCGTCATGCTCGACGACATAAAGGTTTTTCAAATCGTTCGCGCGTATTTCGCTCAAGACGCGGCCCACGCCGGGCTTGTGGACTTCGATTCCCAAATAGTTTACGTTGGGATTTTCCTTTGCGATTTGAATCGTCGCCGCGCCCATTCCAAAGCCGATTTCAACGATTATCGGATTTGTGTTTCCAAAAACTTCGACAAAATTCAAAGGCTTTTCTTCGTAGGGAACGCAGTAAATGTGCCCAAGATCGTTGTATGCCTTTTCTTGCGCGGCCGTCATTCGACCGGCCCGCATAACGTAGGTTTTGATTGTGCGATAAAATGAATTTTCGTTTGGCGAATCGCCAGTTGCGTCGCCAGCGCTGTCATTCAAGCCCATTAGACTGTTCTCCATTCTCGTTTTCTTTTTTATCCTTGTATATTTTTGGCATAAAGCAAAGCGCGCTTCCGGCGGATATCGAATTCCTGTAATACGCCGAATCTCTCACGCCGCTAAAAATCGCCTCGTCATTAAGCCAATTATTTTTTGCTGAATCAAAATATAGAAGCTCGCCGGAATCAGAGTAAACGGCGACTCTTTTTTGCGGAACCGAAACAAGCCCTTCGATTTTATCGCTAGTCGCCTCGCGCAAGGCCGCGTTTATCACGATTGCAAAAACCGCCTTGTCTTTTTTTCCGGCAGCGTCAACGCATTCCGCTTCATAGTTTCCCAATGGAAAGGCGGCTCTTTTTCCGGGAGCGGCAGGCGGCGGCTCCAAATGAGTCCAGCCGGCCCATTTACGGCTGCCAGACTCAAACAAAATCGGCGAGTCAACGTTCCAACTGTATTCTCCTGACTTTACGCTAAAAGACTCGACTCTTCTAACATTCGAGGACAGCTCCACAAAAACGCTAAGGCGCTCGACAGGAAGGCTTTGCCCGTCCTCCCAATCCATGATTAAATTGGCTTGAACAGCCGCGGTCACGACCGGATCGTCGGAGCAAGAAAACAATGAAAAAGAAAAAACAAAAGCCGCCGCAATAAAAAAAGCAAGAGAAAAATTGCGATTGTCGGCAGGCGGTGGCTTTTTCATACTAGAAGTTGAATGTCAAAGTAATAACGGTCAAGTCGTTGGCCGAGAATTGGTTTACCAACGAATCAAACTTTACCTTGACCTTTTTGCACGCGTCGTCCAAGTAAGAAAGGTAGTACATGCCCAAGTCGGTTCCTTCCTGGCCTTCGGGCATTTCGCGGTAAAAGTCAACCAAAGACTTTTTGTTGGTGTTGGCCTGCTGGGCCGCGTCAATCGTGTCCTTGACTTCCTGGAACTCGTCGGTTTTGTTGTAAATCGTTATTTGCAAGCGGCCCTGCTTTCCGATGGAAGTGGAGCCTCCGCCAAGCTTCCAGCTAAGGAATACCAATTCGCCCTTGGCCTCAAGCTCGTGGACGATTTTCTTTCGCACGTCCGGGTCAAGGATGAGCATGTTGATGTCGTCGCGGCCGCGGTACATGTTCTGGGCTTCTTTCGTTATGTTAGTGTTTTCGCTGTTAAGGGCCAGCTCCATAATCATCGTCGAAATGTAGTCGGCGACGCGGCTTTTGTCCATGTAGCGCGAAAGAACCATTCTAGTCTGGCTTACCAATTCCGAGAAAGCCTCGTCCTTGTGGAACAATGTGAAAATGTGCCAGTTAAGAAGGCTCAGGCGGTTCATGAATTTTTCGGACATCAAAAGATAGATGTTCTTTTCTTCGGCCGAATATTCCTTGTTGGTCATTACGTTTTTCCAAATCGGAGTCAAAATGTTTTTGCGGATTTGGTCAATCAAGGCGTTTTTGTTAGAAAGCTCGGCGCGAAGCTGCTTGTCGGAAATCTGAGTCTTTTCGTCAATGAGGCTGCCGGCATGGGTGCGGTTGTACTTGCGCACGCAGTCAGTTTCGATAAGCGCTTGGAAAATCTCGCGGTCAAACTGCTTGTACATTACGGAGTAAACGACCAACTTGGAAAGGTCCATGATTTCTTGGCGCTTTGAAACGAATTCGGACATTGAGATTTCGATCTTGGAAATGTAATCGATCAAAATCATGTTTTGAATTGACTGCGGTGAAAATTTGTTCAAAGAAATTCCATACTCTTCGACATTGTCAGCCATCTTGATTCTTAGAAGCTTCTTTTTATGACTGATAAAGTTAGAAGTTCCGTCTTCCGTCAAAATTATTTTTAGCGGAAGATCAAGCATGAATTTTTTTCCGGATGCCATTAGATTATATTACTCCATTGAAAGGCGCCATTGCCTTACTAAAATTCAATTATAGCGCAGTTCTTTTTAATTGTCTACTAAAAAATCATTCCAAAACAGCCTCAACGGCAGCGCAAATGTCGTTAAGGCCGGCGTAAAGGCGTTTTGTCTTGGGAAGGCTGTCCAGGAAAATCTTTCCGTAGCGTTTTTCCATGATTCTTCGGTCCAAAACCACCACAGCGCCCTTGTCCGTGGAGCGGCGCACAAGGCGGCCAAAGCCCTGCCTAAACTTTATAACCGCTTCGGGCAGGCTTAGCTCCATAAAGGACGAGCCTCCCCTGCGCTCAACCTCTTCCGCCCTGGCCGCGAAAACCGGGTCGTTGGGCACGCTAAAAGGCAGTTTAACGATTATAACTTGGCTAAGCGAGCTTCCCGGAACGTCTATGCCCTGCCAAAAGGAGTCGGTAGCAAACAGGGCGCTAGTCTCGTCGTTCTTGAACTTGTCCAAAAGCCTAAAGCGGTCGTCGTCGCCCTGCTTCATCACATTGATTCCCAGCTTTGAAAGCTCGTACTGGCATGTGCTGTAGGCGCTTTTCAACGAATCGTAGGAAGTGAACAAAACCAGCGCCCTTCCCTTCGAGGCCTTTACAAGCTTTATCAAGGCAAGCTCAACGTATTGCTGGAACTCTATGCTGTCCGGAAAGGGAATGTCCTTGGGGCAGGCAAAGAGAACGTTTTTTTCGTACGGGAACGGAGAGTCAAAGCCCGCGCTTTTCAGCCGCTCCTCCTCCACAAAAGAAAGGCCGGTCCTGCGCGTCCAAAAGTCAAAGCTTCCGGCAATCTTTAGCGTGGCGCTCGCGCAAACAACGCTTTCCATCGGCTCAAAAACGCCGGTGTTCATAAGGGGCGCGATGTCCAAGGGCGTTCTTGAAAAAACAATGTAAAACGGAAGCGAGCCGTCCTTTACAAACTCTTCGTTAAGCCGCTGGCGCTGCATCCAAAAAACCTGGTCGCGCTTTTCGTCCCAATAGCTAAAGTCCTTGCAAACTCCGGCCGCGTCTTCCAAGCGGCGCAAAATCGCCTTTGTCTCCCAATAAGCGTTCTCCGACTTGTCCTCGTCGGCGACATTGTCGCAAACTTCCCTTACAAGCGCGACCAAACGGCCCAGCTCTCCGCCCAAGCTTGCAAGCAAGGACAAAAGAGGCGCGAAAGCGGCCGCGTTTTTTTCGTAAAGGCGCAAGGTCCATTCGTTACCCAAAAGGTCAAGGGCCGCGGTCTCTAGGCTTTTTATGTTGTCCTTGATTCTGTCCACGGCCTCCCCGATTTTTTCGCTGTTGTCAGGACCGTTAGAAAGCGCGGTCAGCGTAAAAACATAGCCCGCAAGGCTTGACCTGCGTTCCCTGTAAAGAAGGTTAAGCTGCTTTATGATTTTAAAGCGCGTAACTTGTTCGCTAAAAAAGCTTGTGGCCGCGGACTCGATTCCGTGAGCCTCGTCAAAGACAATCCGCTTGTAGGGCGGCAAGACCGCCGCGTCGTCGTAGCCGACAGCGTTCATTCGGCTTTCTATGTCGGCGAACAAAAGGTGGTGGTTGACGACCAAAATCTGCGCGTCGCTCGCTTCCCTGCGCGCGGCCATAACAAAGCACTTGTCGCGGTACGGGCAATGAAGGCCCATGCAGGCGTCGCTTTCCGAGCAAACGCGGCCCCAAAGGTTTTCGCTTGGATTAAAGGCCAAGTCGCTTTTGCTTCCGCTTGGACTGGACGACGCCCATTCCGCTATTTGCTCCAAGGCCTCGACTTCGGTCGAAAAAAGGTCGCGCTCCTTTTTCATTTCCTCAAGGCGGCGCAGGCACACGTAATTGTTGCGGCCCTTTAAAAGAACAGCCTTTAGGTCCAAGCCCAAAATCTTTTTGGCCGCTGGAATGTCTTTTTCATTAAGCTGCTGCTGCAAGTTTATCGTTCCAGTTGAGACGACGACGCGCTCCTTGTTTTGGCTGGCCCAGAGCATCGCGGGAATCAAGTAAGCGAAGCTTTTTCCAACGCCGGTTCCCGCCTCAAAGGCCGCGATCGAGTTGCCGTTAAAGGCGCGCGCGATGTGCCGAAGCAAATCCACTTGGACGGGCCGCTCCTCAAAGTTATCGGACAGTTTGCTCAAAGGGCCGCCGTTTTGTATGTACGAGGCGGCCTGGTCTTCGTCAAGCGCGACAATTTTTTTTGGCGGAACGGCTTCCATGACCACGTAAACTTTTTTTACGTCGTTGTCAACTATAAAAAAGCCGGAAAGATTTTCGTTGGCGCGGCTGGCTACGGCCATGTCGGCGCCGCTTGGAGTGAGGTCTCCGCCTGGATGGTTGTGGATAAAAACGCAAGGCTCGCGGGTTTCAAAAAAGTTTACGCCGACGGAATGCTCGTCTCCGCGGGAGCAAGCTTTTATAGACGTGACGATGCAATTTTCGTTGATTTGACCGACAAAGAAAACTTCGTTTCCGCCGGCGTCTTGAATCTCGCGCCGCATCTTTATGATCGCCGGCATCGAAATCCGCTCTTCCGCCTTCATTTTCCCACCCAAAAAAAAAGCGCCAAAGCAAAAGCTTTGCGCGCTGTTCACATCTCCTACGGGAATTGAACCCATGTTGTCGGGATGAAAACCCGATGTCCTAACCACTAGACGAAGGAGACACGCTGACTTAAAGTCAACAATCAGATACTAGCATAAAAGAAAAAAACTGTCAAGCGCTTTCCTACATCATGTCGAACTTTTTGTTGAGCTTTGCGCGAAGGGCCTTGCATTCGTCGTTGTCAAGGCCCAAGCGGTTTGCGGCGTTGAGGTCCTCTAGCGATTTTTGGTAGTCGGCCAAATTAAAGTAAGTCAAGGCGCGGCGGTAATAGGCGTGCGACTGAAAGCCGTTTATTTCCAGCGACTTGGTAAAAGCCTCCAGCGCCTTTTCGTTTTGGCCGGTGACGCCGTAAACGATTCCCATGTAATAAATCGAGCGGAAGTTGTCCGTACCGTAGTTGGCGCTTTTTTCAAAGTCATCAAGCGCTTCGTTGTACTTGTTCTGGGCAAAGAAAGCCATTCCCCTGTGCTTGTGAATCACAGAAAGAACGTTGTCGTTTAGCTGGGTCTTTGAGTTTAGAATGTCGGAATAAATCGTTACGGCCAAATCCAAGTTTCCGCTGTTGTGGGCTTGAAGCGCGCGCAAAATCATGTCGTCGATCGTTCCGCGAACGTAAGGGCTTACGCGGCCAATCTCCTCCTGTTTGGCCGGAGCATGATCCTTGGCGGCCTGCAAGCCGTTCTCCTGGTCGGTGATGACGTCAGCCTTTTGGTAAAAGCTTTCGCGCCGCTCGTCAACCGCCCGCTGGAAATTCTTTTGGTAGTCGCGGATTTCCTGGAAAATTGTGTCCGCCAAAGAAAGCGAAGCGTTTACGCAGGCAAGCTTTCGTCTAAGCGGCGCGTCAAAGGGCGTGAACTCGGTCTTGTAAATAAGCTCGTGCTCGACTTCCGCCCAAGCGTCTTGCAAAATCGTTCGCACTTGAATCTCGCAGCAGAGTTCCGGCGGAATCGGATGGTCTTTTACGAGGCCTGGGGTCAAGACGCTTAAGTCCAAGCATTCCGTTGGAATGTTTATCAAAATGTGAACCGACTCGTAGCCAAACTCCTTAAAGCTCATCGTCTCGCCCTTGCGCTCGATTTCACGGACTGAATACTTTTCTGAAATTTGCTTTACGACGTTGGAAATGTCTTCCAAAAAGGCGCAGACAACGCGGATTCCAATCATGTCTGTAAGACAAACAAGCTTGTCGGTGCGGTAAATCGCGTCAGACCTTTGGCGGACAACTTTTGAATAATAGCTTTTAAAAGACTTGATTCTTGACTTTAAGACGGGTCTAGGATTCAAATCCAAATCGCCTGCAAGCATATTTTGCACATTGTTCAGAATGCATGAAAAAATTGGATAGTAGGAATTGTAGAGCTCTTCTATGTTGCTTTTGCTTGGCATTTTAGAATCCATTCTTGCCCCCTTGTAGAAAAGAAAAAGGACTGCCCTAATAGGACAGCCCTTTTCATGCTGAAGACTAATTTTTAGGAAACTTCGTTTCTCAAAACTAGCTTATTAGTCGGCGGCCTGGCCCTGGTTAGACTGAGCGTTAGATCCAGATCCCTCGTTCAAGCTAGAAGAGAATTCTGTTTCTGTGGCCAACTTAGCCTTTTCGAGATAGCGGTTAACCTGCTTGTTTCCAAAGCGCTGCATTTCGGCAGTCTGGCGCTCCGTCTCTTTCTTTGTGATGATTCCCCAAAGGTCTTCGTCAGCGATGTCGCGGTCAGATGTGAGCAAGGCTTTGTCGTAAATTACCTTTACGTCCTTGAAGTATCCGATATAGTTTCCGCCGATGTGGGCGCCGTCGCGGCATACCTGGAAGCCTGTGAACTTAACGAAAGGAAGTCCGCGGGGATAAATCGGGTATACGCGAATTTCGCGGTTGCGGATTTCAGAGATGTACTGGGGGTTGTTCCAGATCAATGTCTTCCATCCGTCGAATCCGAGGTAGCCCATGAAGTAGCGGCGCTCGATGTTGTCGTTGTCCTTGAGCAATACATACAATGAGTGAGGATAGTTCATTCCCATTGTTGTAACGGCGATAGACTTGAGAGTTCCGACGTTCTTTACGACGCCGTATCCGTCTTCAAACAAAGTCTTGCCAGAAGCTTTCTGCTCGTCTGTCGGTTCCTGGCGAACGCCATTGTCGTCGGCGTCGGCCAAAGGCTCGTAAGCCGGAATGTCGAAAGCGGGAACGATCTTAGCGTTGGCGTTGTTGGCCCAGTCGGGGAAAATTACGCGAACGCCCATAACTTCTTTGCCGGCGAACGGAACGTTGGCGCTGTCCTTTACAGGGGCGGCGACTACTCTTGAGTCGGCCAAGCTTCCAACATTGCGGGCGGAAGAGTTCAACTGAACTTCCCACTCAGGCAAAGCGAGAGATGTCTTCATCAATTCTTTTTGGTCGTCGGTGAATGTGGCGCCGGCGGCAACAGAAAAGTCCATTACAGTGCGTTTGTTCTGCGTGGGGTTGCCTGTCTGCTCATCATTGCAGCAGTCCGCCTGGAGCTGCGTAAAGTCGATGAGCGTCGCTTCTTCGGCGAACGCAAGCGAACCGGCGAACAAAAGCGCTGTCGCGATCAAACAGAAAGTTCTCTTCATTTGAAAAACTCCTTTAATTATTTTATAGATGTAGCCTTGTCTATTTTCTATTATTATCTAACAAGATACGCTTTTTGTCAAGGTTTTAATGAAAAAAAATTTGCTTTTTTAGAGGCCTGCTCAAGCCCTAATTCTTCAAGATTCCCCTTTTCTCTATATATATTTCCACGTTCTTTAAGCGCGGAAAGGCTTTTTTTACGTTCAACTTGAACAATTCGATGCCTTCCATAATTTCGCTGGCGTTGCCGCTTTTTACAAGCAAGTCGGGCGTTAAATTGACGTAAAGGATTCTGTCCCGCTCAAAGCAAAAATCGGCCTTTGTTCCGGGGGAGAACACGGGCCTTGAGCGCTCGTTTTTTGGGCCGAGCAAAAGCTCCTCGACGTAAAGCTCGATTTTTTTTCCGCCCTTTCTGGAAGGCAAAAAGCGCCACTCAACGTTTTCCCGGCCGGAATCAACCGACTGAAAGCGGAAGGTATAGCGCTTTTGCGGAGTTTTGGCCAAGTAAAACGCCAAGGAGAGCAAAAACAAAAAAACTATCGCGACAAGAAAAACCTCGCGCGGCCCCTTGATTTTTTTAGTCAAATCCTTGATTTTTTCCACTTCGATTTTTTTCAGGTTAATTTTATCGATTTTCATTTTGCACCCGTAAAGCCTCGCGAACGCTCAAAGTGCGTCACAAAGGCAGCGATTCCATTATATATTCCAAACGCGGTCTTTTGCAAGTAGCTTTCGTCGTTCAAGAGCTTGGCTTCCTCGTAGTTGGAAACAAAGCCCACCTCGACCAAGACGCTGGGCATGTTGGAGTTGCGGACGACAAACCATTCCTCGGCCTTGATTCCCCGCGGCTGGCTTAAAGAGCCGATTTGCGCGGCCAAGCCGTCCATGATGAACTTGGCGATCAAGATGCTTTCTGTCGTGTATTCCTCTTCCATCATTGAATTCAAAATCGGAAAGAGCTTTGGGTCGTCAGTCTTTCCATGATCCAAAACAGTGCGGCGATAGCCGGGCGAAAGGTACCAAACCTCGTAGCCGCGCGCCTTTTTGTCCAACGAAGAATTGACGTGAATCGAAATGTAAAGGACGGCCTCGTGGTCCTTAAGCTTTACGGAATTGGCGACTTCGGTTCTTTGCTGGAGGCTTATGAAAACGTCTTTGTCGCGCGTCATAATGATTTGCTTTTGCGGATAGGCGGCCTTTAGGCGCGCGGCGAGCATTTTGGCCACGGAAAGGTTTATGTCCTTTTCTTTTATCGTTACGTTTTTGCCGTTGATTTTGTGGGTCATCAAGGCGCCGGGATCTTTTCCGCCGTGGCCGGGGTCGATCAATATCGCGCCGACCTTAAAGTTTTCGCCGGACGCTGATTGTTGGGCAAACCAAGCCTCCGCGTCTTGGATGAATTTTTGGCTTACCGTTATCTGGCCGTTCGCGATTTGCGGAGCGTCCGTAAAGGCGAATTTTTCGTTGTCCAAAAGAATGACGTTGGAGCCGGCGCGAAAGGAAACTTGCTTTCCGTTTTTTTCCAAAACGCCGCTTTGCGACAAAGTGTCCCAGTAAAGGATTTGCCCCTTTTTAGAGCTTTGATCCAAAAGGGAAAGCTCTTGAGCGGACGCGGCCTTGACAAAAAATGGAAAAGCGAAAAGAAGAGCCGCTACAAAAAAGTTCTTAGCGCGAAACATACAAAGCCCCCTGGATTCCGCCGCGTATCAACGCAAGCCAAAATTTTTTATAGTTCAATTCACCATGATTTAAATTCATTTTGTCGAATTTTTCAATAGTTTCAAGAAGCGAAAGGTTGTTCCAATCCTTCAAGTCCATGCAAGACGAAAGCGACGCGGGCACATTGTTTGAAACCAAGTCAAATTCGCCGATTTTGCGCTCCGACTCGCAGTCAAGCTCAAAGTAAAAGGCGCGGTCAACTTCTTTGGGAAGCTGGAACGCTTCCGGCGGAAAGTTTCCGTCTTCCTTTGAGCGCTTCATCCTAAGGAAATCGTCAGTTTCCAAATTGCCTTTTTCAAGTATTACAGTAACGCGCTTCACGGCGTTTTCGGCGGCCTCAACCGCTTGTTCCCTTGTAGCCGCGACAGAAATAACGTTGCCGCATTTTTCAACGTTGTTGCGCGGGAACACGACTCTGTCGCCTTCCTTCGCGCGTGGAAAAATGTCGCGGGCGCCGGGTATCCTAGCCGCGTCGTCCAAGCCGATGACTTCCTTGACTCGGCCCGGAATTGAAATCCACGCGCGCTCGGCGGACGAACGCGAGGAATTGTAGGCGAACATCTTAAAGGGCGCGCCGTCTATGTCCAAAGGAAAACGGTAGGACTCCAAAGTCTGCGGCCTTCTTCCCAAAGCGATTTCAATCGCCTGCTCGGTAAGGTTTAGGTCGCTTGAATACGGAAATGTCCAGCCGGACATGTAGCCGCCCGAAAGGCGCGCGGCGATTTCGCCTATTACAGGGCCGTTTTTGGTCCACTTTATGTCAGCCTTGGCAGCGCCTCTTGAAAGGCCCAAAGCCTTGGCTCCGAGCGCGAAAGTCTTTACAAGCTCTATGTACTGTCGGTATGGAATGTTGGAAGGCATTGTGTGCCCCAACTCCACAAAGTAAGGCTCAAAAGTTATGTGCCTGTCGGCAAAGCCTGTGACTGTGAAGCTTCCGTCATAAAGCAAAGCGTCAATGGAAAATTCCGGCCCTTCCAAGTATTCTTCCAAGAGCGCCCTGCCGCTTCTGGAAAATTTAAGCGCGTCGTCGACGGCCGCGAAAAGCTCGTCTTGGTTTCTTGCCATGCGGCAGCCGCGGGCGCCCATATTGTCAACAGGCTTTACGACGTAAGGAAATTTCAAGCCGGAAACAACCTGCGACGTCAACGTGTTCTTTAAGTATTTTTTTTCAATAAGGATAAAGTGAGGGCTTGGAACGCGGGCGTTTCTAAAGCATTGGCGCATCAAAGCCTTGTCGCTGGCGTTTACCGCGGCGGCGAAACTGTGGCCGGGAAAGCCGCACTTTTCGGCGGCGTAAGCCACGTTGGCGCTAAAGTCAGTTCCGGCGGTAAAGACAGCCTTTAAGTTCATGCAGCCGGCAAGGCTTTGCGCGTAGCTTGCGATTTCGTCCCTGTTCTTTAAGTCGATTCGCTCAAAGTGGTCTGCGTCCGAAACGCATGGCGCGTCGGGATTTGCGTCAACGACAAATATTTCAAGGCCCAATTTTCTGGCCGCCAAAATCGCGGGCCGCTGCATCGTTCCGGCGCCTAAAATCAAAATCGAATCCTTCATCGAGCTTCCTTAATTTTTTTGCAATAAACCTCAAAGGTGTCGCCCAATCTGAGCGCTTTACAGAATAACGCAAGAAGCCTAAAAATAAAAGGCTTTTGCGAAATATTTTTGAAAAAAGAGAGGCGTTCCGGGTGTATGCCGGTGGGAACGATTTTCACGACCTTAAAGCCAAACTTTTTTAAAATTGACGCGGCCCTTGCCGGCTCCCAAATCGTGTAATGGTCGCGGGGACTGCTTTTAAAAAAGCCCGAACGGTTGAAGCGGCCGGAAACGCCCGACCCGCTTGGCGTTGAAAAGGCGAAAACTCCGCCAATGTCCAAAAGTCCGTTCACCCTGGCCAAAAGGCTTTTTAGGTCGGGGCAATGCTCTATCACATACCACATTGTCACCGCGTCAAATTTTTTAAAGCCAAAGGCTTCTTGCGGGTCAAAGTCCGCGAACGACGAAGAAACGGCGCTATAGCCCAATTTGTCTTTTACATAGTCCAAGGCGCTTTGCGAAATGTCCGTTCCGTAAGGCTCAAAGCCAAGCTCTTTTGCGGCGGCCAAAAAAGGTCCGTAAGCGCAGCCGATGTCCAAAATCCTTGCATGCCCAAAACGTCCGGCCCCCGCTATGATTTTCGCGCGGCGAAGGCCTTGCGCCTTAATCGAGTCAAAGTCGTCCAGGTATGTCCTTCCGTACTGGGCCTTGTATTCGCTTCCAAAGTAATCGGCCTCATACTGAACGCGGCTGTCGCTTGAAAACGAAAGATAAGCCATGCCGCATTTTGGGCAGCGCCTAAACGTATGCGTTCTTGTCCTAGCCAGAACTTTTCCGCCGAGCTGCAAGGGACCGCAAACCGGGCAAGAAAACTTTTGGGCAAAAGAAAGCTCTTGGACAAAAGACGAAAGCGGCGAAAGGCCGGACGCTTTTTCAAGACCTAAATGCGCGGCGTTATCAGAAGGCTTGGCAAGCCCAAGAAGCGCCTTAAACTTTTTGTTGTCCAAAACTTGCGGGTCTTCCAAGAGCGGCCGCAATTTTTTGGAAGCCAGTTGATTTTTTTCAACGCAAACAAAGCCGTATTTTTTTGAAAGTTTTTTGTGAAGGCCGCTTGTCGCAAGCAAAAGAACCGCGCAATTTGCGGCCGCGGCTTCAAAGGCCGTAAAGCCGTAATGGCTAACGACCAAGTCGTATTCAAAAAGCCGCTCGCGCAAATTTTGAACTGGATTCTTTGCGGTAACTTCAACAACTTCAACGCCCAGATCCTGCAAAGCCGCGCGGGCCAAGGCGGAAAACTCTTGTATTGTCTCGCCGCTTACGCAAACCAAGGCCTTTTGTATTTTTTCAGGAAAGTTCGCGCGGCGGTTTTTTGGCAGCTCTATCAGCGCCGGGCTAAAAAGGTTTGCCTTTAAGGCCGCTTTGTTTGAACGCGGCAGGGACGGAATTATGTCCAAAAGGAAGTCGGCGCTTTTGCATGCGTTCGAGCCGTCGTCGATAGCGCACAGGGGGCCAAGCGCGGAATATTTTTTCATTTCATCTTTTGAGGAACGGAACAAGTCCAGGCAAACCAAGTCCCAGCAGCCCATAAGCTCGTCCACGATTTGCCATTCTTTTAAGCCTTCTTTAAGCGCTTGGGCGGCAAGGGCTTTCGCTTCCTTTAGGCTTTTGTCTTTGGGAACGTAAACAAAGGCGCCGATTTCCTTTGCCAAAGAAAGGGCGCGCCTTAAGTGACCGGTTCCCCTGCCCGCCTTGACGCTGGGAACAAGCAAAACAGTTTTTTGCAGCGAAGGATTTTTTAGAGCGTCCAAAATGTCTTTGGCGCAAAAGGGCGCGAGCGCTTTTTGGCCTTGCAAAAAGCCATAAAGGCGGACGGCCCGCTTGTAGTCCGCAAAGGTGTCGATGGTTGTCCGCAATTCCGGCGCGTAGAATTCTTTTGGCGCCTCCTTAAAGACGCATTTAAAAGTTTGGGGATGCCTGTAAAGCGCGGGGCCAACGTGTTCCATGTCGTAAGGCGAGTCGGTCAAGCTTTGAGCCTTTAGGATTGACGAGGCCTTAAAAAGCTCCACGCCGCTTCCGTGAGGCAAGCCTGAATAAGTGAAATAGTCCGCGTCAAATTCGTTTTTCTCAAAGTCTTCGATTGACTTTTGCGCCGCTTCATAAAACAAGAATGGATTGTCGCCTGTCGCGCGGACAATCAAGTCGCAGCCGGCGAATTGGCTTTTTATCAGCGAGCAAAAGCGGTCAAGGACGTTGTCCCGGTCTCCGGCGTAAAGCTCCCAAGCGCATTTTTTCGCAAGCGGCTCCAAGGCGCTCTTTGAATCGTAGTCGCAAGCGACAAAGTATCGTTCGGCCTTGACTTTTTTCATCGCGTCCAAAGTCCAGCAAAGGCATTCTTTTTGGCCTAAAATTTTCAGCGCCTTTTGTGGAAGCCTTGTGGAAGAAAGCCTGCATTGAACGATTACCGCCACGCGGTTGAATTTTCCGGCGGCCATTTATTCGCGGCCCCATTCGGAAATCAATTTATAGGCGTCCATCTTAAAGCGGCAACGGTTTTCCCGCACCCAAGAACGGGCGGCCTTGAATTGCCTAAGCGACTCAAAAAAACCGCACGAGGAATGCCATGCGTAGCCCCAAAACTTTGCGAAAGGGATTTCCGCCCTTTCCTTTTTAAAAACCGGAGCCATGTTTTTTAGGAAAAACCTAAGCTGCGACAAATCAGGCGTCGAGTCAAAGGCGGCTATTTCGTCTGCAAAAGCAACTGTAAAAGTCGTGGACAACTGGATTCTCTCGCCCCAAAGCCATGCCCTAAAGGCCAAATCCAAGTTTTGCCAATATGGATTTTTGATTTTTCCGTCAAAGCCGCCCAAAGCCATAAAGCGCCTTGTGTCGTAATAGCCGATCAAATTGAATGGATAAAGAGTCGGAAGCCCGTCAAGGACTTTTGCGGACGAGTCGATTTTTAGCTTTGCCCTTTTTGCGCTGGGGGCGAACAAAACGGGAATCGCCTGCCCAGTCCTTGAAAAAACTCTAGGCGTTATGCAAAAAACATCTTGGCTTGAAAGTTTTTCCGAAAGCGTCGCTGTCAATATCGACGGAGTTATGTTCATCGTGTCGCGCAATACAACAAAATGCTCCGACGCGGCTTCCGAAACCGCAAGGTTAACAAGATCGCCGTCATTGGCGTGGTCAAGCGGAATTATAAATTTCACATGAGGAAAGGCTTGGGCAAAATCCTCAAGGTTGTAATTCTTTGAATCGTTTTCGATTGAGATGATTTTTTCAAAGCGGCAGGCTGTCAGGCTTTGAAGGATTTGCTCGCGCTTGTGCCTGTTTCCGCTGTTGAGCAATATCGCGGCAACTTTCAAAAGCGGCTCTTGGTCGGGATGGCGGCCTCCGAGAATGACACAGTTGAGCTGCTTTTCGTTAAAAATTGAAGGTGTAGTATTCATCGCAATTTCCGCAAGGGCCCTTATACTCTTTATCTATGTGCTCCGCCAAAATCGAATTTTTCTTTTTCCAAATTTCCGACAAATCTTCGTCAAGCGCGTTGCCCAGAATTTCCATGTCAAAAAGGTCTCTGCAAAGAGGAACGGAACCGTCAAGCAGAATGTCCATGTCGCGCCTTAAATGCCAGCATGGCTCTCTTACCAAAGGAGCCAAGTCGGCCGGCTTTTTGTCAGCCAAGCGGCCGCAAAAATGGTCGTACTTTTGGACGATGATTTTTCCGCCAGACGGAGAGGCCTTGTCCGACCAGAACCTGTAAAAGGCCTCAAGCTCCTCTTCGTTTTGGTTGACGCGGACAAACTGCGGATAAACCTCAGAAAAATCCGAGGCCAAAACCTTTATCGCGTCGGCGGCCATTTGAAGCTGGCCTTGATGGAAGACCTCAAAAGTTTTTTGCGTGGCGGCGTCCAAAAGCGCGACAAAATAAATTTTTCCTTTCCTATCGCCGGACGCGGCGCTTTTTAGCCTTGAGTACTGTTCGCTCTGCAAAAAGCCGGGCAAATAACCGCCGTCAATTTCCACAAAGGCTTCAAGGCCCGCGTCCAAAACGCAAAGGACAAACTTGTCAAAATCGGGATGCAAGGCCGCCTCTCCAAAAAGCGAAAGCGAAACAACCGCCTTGTCAGAAAATCCCTTTATCTTTTTTACCAGCGTCTCAAACTTTTCATAAGGCATCCGGCCTTCCTTTTCCTGATACGGAGAGAAAGCCTCCTTGGCAAAAACGCGGCCTTCTATTTGAACGTTGTAAAAGGCTGGAACTGTCTTTAAAACTTGCAAGTCTTCCTTGGCCGCTTGGCAAATCGCCAAAACGTTTTCTTCGCCGACTTTATTCTTGTCCAATTCCAAAAGCGAAAGCTTTCCGTCTTCCGCCAACTTTTGGGCCAAGCGCTGGGCGGACAGCGCCTTGATTTTTTGGTCGCAGACAAAATCCAAGCGCAAAAGCCTGTAGTCTTCGCTTGCGATTTCCGTTTCGATTTCAAAGGAATTGACGTCGCCCTTTATTATGTCAAAGACGCTTTCTTTTGTGACAGGCTTTTGAGCTTGGGCGGCCAGCGGGCCCTTGCAAAGCTCAAGCATGATGGCCGCCGCGCCCGCGTCGATTATTTCTGGGGCGAAGCCAGAAGGATATCCGTCGGCGAAAGTGTATTCGGCTTTAAAGTCGATGTGGTCTTGAATAAGTTTTTTTGCAAGCGGCAAGTCAAGGAAGGCAAAAGAGCTGTGGGCAAAGACGACAAAGTCCGCGGCGGCCTTTTTTGCGGCTTGGACAATGTTTTCAAGCAATTGGCCGCTAGTCCACCCCTTTCCTTCAATGACCGCGACTTCCTTTTGCAAGCCGTCAACGTCAAGCGCCGCCGCCCATTCCTTGGAGCGGTCAAAGGCTGACTTTAATTGTCCGCCAGCGGAGGGAAAAAGCTTTTGGCCTTGAAATTCGTTTTGGTCGGAAAACAAAAGAACCAAAAATTTCATAAAAGTTCCCCCTTATCTTTGCCACCAAGGCTTTTTCTTTTTCTTTTCCGCTTCCTTCTTTGCCCGCTTGTCTTCATACTGAGAGCTGTCGGCGTTATTCAGCAATTCATCAATGTCCTTTTTGGCGGCGGAAAATTCGGAGCAGCCGACGCTTACCGAAAGCGTAAAGGGCTCCAAGCTTCCTGCGTTGATTTTTTCGCATTCCTGGGCCATCGCGCGCTTGATTCTTGGAAAATCCTTAATTTTCATGTCGCAGGCCAGAACGGCAAACTCGTCGCCGCCAAGACGGGCGGAAATATCGGTAGACCTAAAGACGCTCTTAAGAATTTGCGCTTCGTACTTTATCGCGCGGTCGCCAAAATCATGGCCGTAAGTGTCGTTTATTTTCTTCAGGCCGTCCATGTCGCAATAAATCACAAGGCCTGTCCGGCCAGCCTCAAGCGAGGCGGCGATTTGGCGGCGGGCGTACTCGTAAAAGCCGCGGCGGTTCAAGAGGCCCGTCATTTCGTCGGTGAACGAAAGCCTGTGCATTTTTTCCGAATACTGCTCAAGCGTGACGTTTTGGTTTTTAAGTGAATTTTTTTCGGTTTGCTCGCCAGTGATTTTTATTGAAGTAACGATCTCCTTGGAAATCAACTCGATCACGGTCTGGTAAAAAATTCTTTCATAGCGGCCCAAGCGCAGGAACATATATCCGTACTGGAAGCATTCCGCGTAAATCGGGAACAATGTGTAGCCGCCATCCATTTTTTCCGTAATTTCCGGCGGAAGAATTCTAGCGTTGGGATTAATCGTTATGTCCGGCCTTTCAAACGACTTTTCGTTAAAGAAAGACATCGCGACTTTCGCCACGTCAGGGCGCTTGAATTCCGTTCCCTTTTCATAATAAACCGAATGGTTGTAAAGAACCAAAACCATTCCCTGAACGTCAAAAAGGCAAAGGCTGTAATGCAAGCGGCTGTACAAATTCTCAAGCGGAACGGGAGTCTGCGTCTCCATCAAGAAATAATGGAGCATGTAAAGCTGGTTTCCGCCCAAACGGAAAATGTCATAGCGCCTTTTTACGGCAAGGTCGTAGACGCACTCTTGGCTAATCGGCTCTGAATTGCAGCCGCAAGAATGCCGCACGACGAAAGACGCGTCGGTCAACTGCAAGGAGTCGACTCTCTCTCCGTCGATAATCGCGCTTACGGCCTTCATTGAGGCGTAGGCAAAGCCATCTATTCTTTGGTCAATTGTCGTTATGTTCAACTCGCCGGTGGACGTTTCAAAAACATTGTCAAAGCCGGTGATTTTAACTTGGTTTGGAATTTTTATGTTATGGTCTTCCAAGCAATTCATAACGCCCATCGCCATAGAGTCGTTAAGGCAAATCACTGCGTCAAAAGGAATGTCAGGGTTCGAGCGCAAAAAATTTTTCATCGACGCGTAGGCGTTGTCAAACGAAAAGTTTCCGCTAAGAATCCATTTTGGATTGACTGTAATTCCGTAGCCATTCAAAGTCTCAAGAACGCAATTCTCGCGCTCCAAGCTTTCAAAGTTCCCGGAGTCGCATCGCATAATAACAAAGTTTTTGCAATTATGCTTCTCAACCAAATGCGACACCAACTCTTTCATGGCGGCGTTGGAATCAATCTTGACAGTAGGAATGCCTTCGATTTCCAGGCCTACGGAGACTTTTGGAATCGGAGGAAGCATTTTTATCGTCTCAACCAAACGCGGCAAGTCTGTCTTGGAATTGTTGGACAAGGTTGCCGAAGCGAAAACAATTCCGTCCAAATTGTTCTTGTTAATGAAGGACATCAATGTTTCGCAATGATAGTCGTAAATGCCTGAATTTTTTCCGCGCTCCAATGGAAACAAATAATACGAGCAGTCGTTTTCCTGGGAATAGCGGTCAATTCCTTTCATAAAGGAAACCGCGTATTCAGAGTAAATCGTATTGATCAGGACTCCCACTCTCTTTCTTGCCATTATTTAAACGCCGCTTCGTTGATTTGCATTATTTGGTCGTATATTGCCTTTCCGCCCGGAACCATCGGAAGCACAAGCTCGTCGATGTCAACCTTGGCGTCGATGACGCAGGGCTTTTTGGACTTGAAGGCCTTGGCGAAAACGTCGGCGAATTCCTTGGCGTTTTTGGCCTTGTAGGCGTTGATTCCGTAGGCGGCGGCAAGCTTTGACCAGTCAGGGCCAAAGTCAAGCGTCGTGGCAGAATATCGCTTTCCGTAAAAAAGCTTTTGCCAAAGGCGCACGTTTCCGAGCGTGCCGTTGTTTATGACTACGATTACAATCGGAAGATTGTAGTGCTGGATTGTCGCAAGCTCGTTGCAGTTCATTCTAAAGGAGCCGTCGCCGGCAATCGCCACGACGCGGCCTTTTGGGTTTGCGAACTGCGTTCCAATCGCCGCTCCCGTTCCAAAGCCCATCGTTCCCAAGCCGCCTGAAGTGATGAAAGTCCTGGGCTTGGCGAAGGGATAGAACTGCGCGGTCCACATTTGGTGCTCGCCTACTTCGGTCGTGATAAAGGCCGAGTCTCCGGCCACGCGGTGGATTTCCTCGCAAATGAATTTTGGATTGATTGAGTCCTTTGGCTCCTTTGAGTATGTCGGCGGAACTTCTTTTTTCCACGCGGCGATTTTCTTGAGCCAATCCTTTCGCGGCTTTTCCTCCACAAGCGGAAGCAGGCGCGAAAGAACGGCCTTAAGGTCTCCGACCAAGTGCAAGTCCGCGTTTACGTTCTTTCCGATTTCGGCCGGGTCGATGTCAATGTGCAAAATCTTCGCGCCCTTGGCGAACTTTGACGCGTCCGAAAGAACGCGGTCGCTGAATCGCGCGCCCAAAGTTATCAAAAGGTCGCATTCGGTGACGGCCATATTGCTGGCCTTTGTTCCGTGCATTCCGACCATCCATGTGCAAAGCGGATTGCTTGACGGAAAGGCCGCGCGGGCCATAAGGCTTTCCGAAACCGGAATGTTTGCCTTTGCGGCAAAGTCAAAAAGCTCTTTTGTGGCGTTTGAAATCATAACGCCGCCGCCCGCGTAAATGACAGGCTGCTTGCTTGAGTTTATGAGTTTCGCGGCCGCCTTGATTTCAGAATCGGAGGGCTTTGCCACGCTAAAGACGCGCTTAAGGTTGGGCGCGAATTTTTCCAAAAGCTTTTTGGAGTCGTCCAATTTTTTAAGCGGCTTGAAGTCTATCAAATTTTTTGGGTCGGTCACTTCCTTGGGAATGTCAATCAAGACCGGGCCCGGGCGGCCGCTCTTTGCGATAAGGAAGGCGGCGCGGATCGTGTCGGCCAAGTCCTCGATTTTTTTGACCATGAAGTTGTGCTTTGTTATCGGCATCGTCACGCCGCAAATGTCGATTTCCTGGAAGGAGTCTTTTCCCAAAAGGCTTGTCGCGACGTTGCAAGTGATGGCGACGATCGGGCTTGAGTCCATGTAGGCCGTGGCGATTCCGGTGACAAGGTTCGTAGCGCCCGGTCCGCTAGTGGCCATGCAAACGCCCACTTTTCCGGTGGAACGCGCGTAGCCGTCGGCCGCGTGCGCGGCGCCCTGCTCGTGGGCCGTAAGAATGTGGCGGATGCGCTTGGAGTTTTTGTACAACTCGTCGTAAATGTTAAGAATCGCGCCGCCCGGATATCCGAATATTGTGTCAACGCCTTGCTCGACAAGGCATTCGATTACTACTTGAGAACCTGAGATTTTCATTTCCACACCCTTTTTCCAGTAATTATAAAATTATACTATAACAATATAAAAAATTCAATACCAAAATAAAAAACACGCTCCCAGCGGAAACCCAACGCGAAAAAAGGCTTCCGCGCTTCGCTTGTGCAGATTTTTTTTCGCGTCGGAACTCCGCTTCCGCGTGTTTTCTTTGGCTTGCCTTACATAATTGGATTGCTACAAAAAGCGCTACTCAAGAATCGCGCCTTTGTCGGCGCTGCTGACCAATTTGGCGTAGCGAGCGAGATAGCCGGTCTTGACTTTGGGCTCGGGGGCTTTCCAGGACTTGCGGCGCTTTTCCAATTCCGCGTCGCTGACTTCAAGGTGAATCTTGTAGTTGTTGATGTCAAGCGTAATCATGTCGCCTTCCTTTACAAGCGCGATGGGGCCGCCTTCCGCAGCCTCGGGTGAACAGTGGCCAAGAGAGGCTCCGCGGGTGGCTCCCGAGAAGCGGCCGTCGGTGATGAGCGCGACCTGCTTGTCCAAGCCTTGGCCTGCGAGCGCGGCGGTCACCGCGAGCATTTCGCGCATGCCCGGTCCTCCTTTTGGTCCTTCGTAGCGGATAACGACTACGTCGCCGGGCTTTATTTTGCGGGACTGGACGGCCTTCATCGCGTCGCTTTCGTCGTTAAATACGCGCGCGGGGCCAGTGTGCTTCATCAATTCCTTGGCGCAGGCGCTTCTCTTTACGACAGTTCCGCGCGGGGCCAGGTTTCCGAATAGGATGGCGATTCCTCCGTTGTCGGAATACGGGTTTTCTATCGGGCGCAAAATTTCCGGGTTGCGGTTTTTTACGCCCTTGATGTTTTGCGCGATCGTCTTTCCAGTCGCGGTGATGAGGCTTGTCTTGATTAAATTCTTTTTGGCAAGTTCCGCCAAAACCGCCTGAACTCCGCCCGCGTCGTCAAGCTCGCACATAAAGGTGTGGCCGGCCGGAGCCAAGTGGCAAAGGTTGGGCGTCCTCTCGCTGATTTCGTTAATCATGTGAAGGTCAAGCGGAACTCCGGCCTCATGGGCGATGGCGGGAACGTGCAGGATTGTGTTTGACGAGCAGCCCAAGGCCATGTCGGCCGTCAAGGCGTTCCTAAAGGAATCCTTAGTCATCATCGCGCGCGCGGTGATTCCCCTTCTATACAATTCCATAACCTGCATTCCGGCATGTTTTGCAAGCGCCAAGCGGCGGCCCTGCACGGCGGGAATCGTTCCGTTTCCGGGAAGGCCCAAGCCCAAAACTTCGGTCAAGCAGTTCATGCTGTTGGCGGTGAACATGCCGGAGCAAGCGCCGCAGCCCGGGCAAGCCACTTGCTCAAGCTCGCGCAATTGCGCCGCGTTGATTTTTCCGGCGGAAAGTCCTCCTACGGCCTCGAACATGTCGGAAAGCGAAAGGTTCTTTCCAGAATATGGATTGGTCGCGTCGCGGCCTGGAAGATGGCCGGGCATCATCGGGCCGCCCGAACAGAAGACCGTTGGCAAATCCAAGCGCGCGGCGGCGATCAACATTCCGGGAACGATTTTGTCGCAGTTTGGAATCATTACAAGCGCGTCAAACTGGTGGGCTTTTGCGACGCACTCAACGCTGTCGGCGATAAGCTCGCGGGTTACAAGCGAGTACTTCATTCCTTCGTGGCCCATCGCGATTCCGTCGCAAACGCCGATAGCCGGAAACTCAATCGGGGTGCCGCCGGCCATGCGGATTCCGGCCTTGACGGCCTCGGCGATTTTGTCCAGCTCAAAGTGGCCGGGAATTATTTCGTTTTTGGCGCAGCAAACGCCGACCAGCGGGCGGTCAAGCTCTTCGTCGGTGTAGCCCATCGCGTAAAAAAGGCTTCTGTGGGGAGCGCGGGCGGCGCCTTTTGTGGCGCTGTCGCTTTTCTTTCCTTTGGGGGCGGCGCCTCTCGCCGCGGCCTTCTTTGTCTGTTTTGCAGTTGCCATATTTTAGTCCTCCAATTTATTAGCGTTTATTTTTTAAACTTCTGCTTTAACGCCTCTCGCACGTTGGGCGGAACCATCTTGGAAAGATCGCCGCCATAGCCCGCCAATTCCTTGATGGCGCTTGAGCGGACCGAAAAATACTTTGGGTCAGTCGGAATGAAAACAGTCTCCACTCCGTCGTTAAGCGAGCGGTTGACAAGCGCCAAATCAAACTCGTATGAAAAGTCGGGCGTGTTCCTTATTCCGCGCAAAAGGGCTTTGGCGCCGATTTTTTTTGCGTACTCGACGACAAGCGTGTCGCAGGAATGGACTTGAACGTTATTGAAATTCTTGGTCATTTCTTTTAAAAGCTCCACCCTTTCTTGGGCGGAAAACAGAGAAGACTTTCCGGGATTGACAGAAACCAAAACGTCTATCGTGTCAAAAAGAGCGGACGCGCGCTCGATCACGTTCAAGTGGCCGTATGTCGGCGGATCAAAGGAGCCTGGAAAAACAGCGATAACCATTCCCCAATACTAGCATAAAAGCACCAGAGATTCAAGCAAAAAAAAACCGCCCGCGTTCTCATCAGAGTCGGCGGGCGGCTTCTTAGTTTTTTAACTTTTTATTTTATCGGCCTAGGCGGCCATGCTAAGGATATTAGCGCTTAAGCGACAAGACTGTTTCAAGCAGCGTGTCGGCCGTTCTGATTGTCGCCGCGTTGGACTGGAAGCCGCGCTGGGTTACAATCATGTCGGTGAACTGGTCGGTCAAGTCGACGTTTGACATTTCCAAGGCGCCGGCCAAAAGGCTTCCCTTTCCGGCGATTCCGCTTTCGCCGATGTTCGCCGCGCCAGAGTTGTTGGACTCGACGTAAGTGTTGTCGCCGGCCTTTTCCAAACCGCTCTGGTTTGTGAAAGAGGCCAAGGCGATTTGGCCGATGCGGCGGTTTGTTCCGTTGGAATAAACGCCGGTGATGATTCCGCTTGAGTCAATCTTAAAGTTGTCAAGATAGCCCAATGTGTATCCGTCCTGCGCGAAAGCCTTTGTCGAAGACTTTGACGCGCTCTGGGTGACGGTGTTTCTCATGCTGCCGATTGTTCCCAAGTTGATGTTGAATGTCTGGCGGTAGGGGTTTCCGTCCGCGTCGGGGTTGGCGTCGGGAACAGTGAACGAAGTCTGCAAGATGATTTCTCCGCCGGGATTTGACTCGCCGTTAACCGAGTCGGTCACGCGGCGCAAGGTTCCCATGTTGTCAAACTCAACGAAGAACTCGTTTGTCGTTCCGTCGTTTGTGTTAAGTCCAACGCGGGTCTGTGTGTAGTCGGCGTTCTCGGGGTCAACGTTCACGACGGCGCGCCACTGGTTGGGGTTTCCGACAACGCGGGTAAAAGAAACGGCCAGGTTGTGCTCGTTTCCAAAGCTGTCGTAAATCTTGAATTCCGTGGCCCAAGTTCCGCGGGCGATGTCGGCGGCGTTGGCTCCTTCGGGAATTTCGGGAGTGTTCTTGTTAAGGTTGCAGGCAAAGTTTACGTTTTGGGTGGCGCGCGCCGGATCCTTGGAACCGACGGGAATCACCAAGTCAGTGGGGCTCGCGGCGGTCTGGATGACCATCTCGCCGTTCATCTCGCGGGCCATCCAGCCCTGGACGCGGTAGCCGTTGGCCGGGTTTACCAAAGTTCCGTCCTTGTCAACGCCAAAGGCGCCGTTTCTTGTGTAAAAGCTTTTCTCGCCGTTCTTAAGGCAGAAGAAGCCGTTTCCCTGAATCGCGACGTCAGTTCCGACGCCTGTCGACTGCAAGTTGCCTTGTGTGAAAATGTTGTGGATCGCGGCAGTCTGAACGCCCAAACCAACTTCCTTGGGGTTTACGCCGCCGACTTCCGTCGTGGGAGCGGCAGCGCCAGAAAGCTGCTGGCTCACCATGTCCTGAAAGTCAACGCGGCCTTTCTTAAAGCCGGTTGTGTTGACGTTGGCGATGTTGTTGCCGATAACGTCCATTCTTGTTTGGTGGTTTTGCATTCCGGAAACGCCGGCCCAAAGTGATCTCATCATATCGCTATACCTCTTATCCCTTTTTTAGTTGCTGTATACGGCGCGAACGTAATCCATCTTGTAGAAATTTCCGTTCACCTGAATCTGCGGGTTTTCGCCGCGAGTGAATCCCTCGACGACTCCCGAAACCTGCTCGCCTTCAACGTCAAGCTCAACGACCTTTCCCAAAGTTCCGGCCGCTTCGTTGGACTGCATGATGCTGGCCATCTTGTTGAAGCCGTTGGACACGTTGTACATCTGCTCCAGCGAGGAGAACTGCGCCATCTGAGCGATGAACTGGCTGTTGTCCATAGGCTCCATAGGATCCTGATGGGTCAACTGGGCCATCAAAAGCTTAAGAAAATCATCCTTGCCCAATTCCTGACTGGCCTTGCGTCCATTCACAGTCAATGTCTTGTTGAATCGATCCACCTCAAGATTTGTCTGCATCTTTTCGGAAGGACTCAATGTAGCGCTAAAATCCATCGCTCACCTCATTTATATTAAACGCCAACTTGGCGCTAAGCGACAATGTTAACCGAAACATCGTCGTCAATGAAATTATCGGAAACATCTTGAATCGATGTTAGACTTTCTTGCGTAAAATCTCCGTAAATTTTTCTTCCCTGCTGGGCGCGTCCGTCGTCGTTCTGGCCGGAAGCGTTACCTTGCGCGAACTGCATTTGGCTTCCCGCAAAGCTGACGTCAAACTTGGCGCTTTCAAAGCCGCTCTGCAAGAAAGAATTCTTAAGAGCGTCGGTGCCCTGTCCAAAGGCTTCCATGGCCTCGCGGCTTGCGACCGTGATGTGGCCAACGATTTCCTTTCCGTGGACTTCCATGCTGATCTTTACGTTGCCCAACTCCTCTGGATGCAAAATCAAATTGATTGAGCCCTGGTTGTTGTCGCGCAAAACAATGTTGGCGGCCTTTACAAAGTCGCCCGCGTTCTGCGTGATTTGGTTTTTGAGCATCGCTTGGAACGTCGAGCCGTCGGAGGCCGCGCTTTGGCTGTCAAGCGACAAAATGTTTTTTTGCGCCTGGTCGTTAAGGTCAAGCGTCATCTGGACGGCGCCCTTTTCGGTTTCCTTGACGGTGGCGATAAAATTTTTCTTCGCCTCTTTTACCGTTTCCTTTTGCGCGGCGGCGTCAACCTTTGTCCTTAAGTCGGCGACTTGTATCGCAGGCTTTTTTGAATTCTTTTTAAGCTCCGAAACTTTAGAGCCGGCCGCCTCCTTTGACTGGGCGCCGTCTTCATGGGCGTAAGTAAAGTTGGGCTCGTCTTGAACGACCTTTTGGCCGGAAAGCAAAGACTCCGCCGGGAACGAAAGCTCGGCGGCGCTTTTCGCGGCCTCCTGGCTTTTTTGGGCAAAATCCTCAAGGCCCTGGCTTTCTTTTTCCGCGGGCTTTTGTGAAACCTGCCTTAAGAATTCCAGCTGTTTTGGGTCAATCTTTTTTTGGCCAGACTTTTCCTCAACTTTGGCTTGGGCCTTTCCGCCGGCTTTAACCGCGGGAGCCTTTGGCTCTTTAGCGGCAAGAGCGCCCTGAATAAAAGCGTCAACCTTGGCGGGCTCTTCTTTTTTCGCGGCTTTCTTGGACTGAACTTGGCGGCCGTTTTCTTGGCCGTCCCCTTTCGCGCTTTCCTGGACTTTTCCATCAGCCTTTGCAGTCTGCGGCTCTTCTTTAGCCGCCTTAGCGCCATCGGCTTCCGCCAAAGGAGCTTCCTTTGCAGGCTCGTCTTTCTTGGCCGGCTCGGCTTCGCGCTCGCGCACGCTTTGGTTCAACATGGAAAGAAAGCCGCTTTCGCGCGGACCGTCGTCTTGGCGCGGCCTTTGAAGGCTTTGAGTCTGCTGGGCTAGTTCAGGAGAGAAAGTTTCGGCTGTCTGGCAAACGATAGTTTGCAATTTTTACCTCCAGCAAACGCCGAGGCAAAAATCGCCGCTAATCGATTGAAGTTGGTTTTACCGTCATCTTTCGCTGAATCACGGCGGCCCTGTCGGCCGGCATCAAAGACAACCAGTAAGGAACCATTGAGGCGACTCCGTTATTCTGGGCGCGTTCGGTGACTTTCCTAAGCACATCGATGGCCAGCTGGTCATCCATTGCTACAAGAATATCGACGGCCTTTAACGGCTGCATGCCTTCTAGGTTGGCGGCAATTTGCTCGATGTTTACATTTCTATCATCGAACATTTTGACCGTATTGTTAAATGTTTTTTCCCGCTCTTCCAAGTTTTTTTCGCGGTCGGCGATTTCCTGGGCCAGGCGCTGGTTTGACTCTTCCGCGGAGACCGTGTCGGCCTCGCGCTTTTCCAGCTCCTCGCGGTAAAGGTCCAAGGCCTCGCGCTGCTTGTCCAAGCGGTCTTGGTCCAAGTCCGCGGTCAAGGGCTTGGTGGAAGTCGAAGTCGTTGAAGTCTGCCTCTGCCAGCCCAAAGCCTTGTAAACAGGATTAAAAAGGCTTTTTACGCGGATGACTCCAAGAAAGTCAAACCACAAAAGGCCGCCAAGGACCAAAATCACGATTAAAAACAAGAGAACGATGGATTTTCCGAGCGAATTGCCTCTAGCCACGGATCAAGCCTCCGATCGCCGCGCCCAATGTGATGTCGTTTTCAACTTGCACTGCGTGCCAGGCAAGGCCGCGCTTTTTTGTAAGCGACTCTTCCAGGCAAGCCTTGACGCGGCCGTTGGTTCTGTAGGTCTTGTAAAAAGTTGTTCCGTTGCAAACAATGCAAACCGGGTGGGTTTTGTCATGGCCCTGCTCGGTCTTAAGGACGCTGGCCACCAAAATCGCGGCGGCGTAGCGGGCGGAACGGTTGACGACGGCGTCAAGGACTTCAAAGACAAAATTATAGTCGTCTTTTGAGCCGTACTTTGCCAAAAGGTCCGCGACAGTGTTGCCCGCCTTGTAGGGAGCGTGCAAAAAGCCGTCTATTTCTATTAAAGTGAGCGTAGGAAGCTTGAGAAATTCGGCGGCAAACTTTTCGCTAAGCCAGCCCTCTTTGGCGGCCGTCTTTAGCGCGCAGTAAGAAACCGGTCCAAGGTAGGCGCCAGAGCAGGATTTTTCCAAGTAAAAGGTGCCTGGCTTTGCGCTTGTCGCGTCAAACTCGCGGTCAAAGTCGCTGCGGGGAATCGAACAGAACTTTCCGACCTCGCAGTCAATCACGTCAGCCTTTTCAAAGCCCTTTACGTCCGCAAGCGCGGGCTGAATGTAGGCGGCGTTCATTCCGGTTCCAAGGATAAAGCCGACATAGCTTGAATAAACGTTGCCGCTGGCGGGATTGGCCGCGCCGGCAAGCAAGGCGGCCACGGTGTCGTTCAAAAGCATTACGCTTTTTGGCTTCTTCCAGCCTTTTGAGACAAGCGCGTCGCTAAGGCACTGGCCGATTTTGCTTCCGACAACTTCGGGAGCCTTGACCTCTTTAGAAAAGCTGGTCAGGATTCCGTCGCCGTCGCTTGTTATTTCCATTGGATAAGAGAAGCAAAAGCCGATGCAGTCGGCCTTGTTCTTTAGGTGCTCCAAGTTTTGGGCTATTTGGTCAAAGAATTCCTTTTTGCCAAGCTCGCGCTCAACGCCGGGCATCTTTGTCTTTTCCATTTCGCTGATGGAAGGAACGCCGTTTGCGTCAAAAGTGACAAGGCAGGAACGGAAGTTTGTTCCGCCCGCGTCGATTACAATCACGCTTTTGTTGCAGGGCTTTTTTTCCGGCGGAAGCGTCCAAGTGCGGATCATGTCTTGGTCGGCCTTTTTGCCGTGAAGGCCCTGGTCCATGTCGTATAAAATCGCGTCGGCGACATCGTCAACGTCCACATTCTGAACAAATCCATGCTTTCCCAAAAAAGCGCTAACTTCGCGGCTCATACAATTCCCCAAATTTTATTTTTAGTTTATTCCATAATTGTAGCGCCTTTGCGCCAAAAAAGCAAGTAAAACGCGCCTTGTTTTTTGAAAGCGCGATTTTTTTTTTGCGAAATTTTCCAAAAAAAGTAAAATTTTTTGACCAATCATCTATACCTTATATGCAAGAGGTATTTATGGAAACACAAAACAACACAATCGAAGAGCGGCCGCAGCCCAAGTATCGCGACCGCCTTTTTATCGCCATTTTTGGCAAGGACAATGAGAGGAGCAAGCGCTGGCGGCTGGACTTGTACAACGTCTTGAACGGAACGAGTTACACAGACCCGAACGCGCTTGAGCTGAACACTATTGAGAACGTAATTTTCATCAAGATGTACAACGACGTGTCGTTTTTGGTTGACGGCCAAATGACGCTTTACGAGCAGCAGAGCGAAACAAATTCTAACATGCCCTTAAGGGGGTTCTTCTACTTTGCCCAGCTTTACCAAAAGCATCTAGCGAAAAAAAACTTGACCTTGCACCAGTCGACGCTCATTAAAATTCCAAATCCGCGATTTATCGTTTTTTACAACGGAGACACAAAAAGGAAGGAACGCTACAAGCTCCGTTTGTCTGATGCCTTTGAGATTAAAGACGCAAGCGGTGACTTTGAATGGACGGCGGACGTCATAAACATCAACCAAGGCGCCAACGAAACGCTTGTCAAAAAGTGCAAGTCGCTGTATGATTATGTAAGGCTTGTGGGAAGAATTTCCGACAACAAGAAGAAGGAAATGGAAATCGGGCAAGCCGTGCGCGAAGCCGTTGATTGGGCAATCAAACAGAACTTTTTGGAAGGCTTTGTCAAAGAGCAAAAACAGGAGATAATCGCTATGTGCTTGACAGAATTCGACGAGGAAAACGCAATCCGAGGCTGGAAACAGGATGGCATTGAAATGGGCCGCCAAGAAAAAGCCGTGGAAGACGCGCTTACACTTGTTCGTAAATATAACGCAAGCCCTGAATCTGCCGCCAGCGACATGGGCGCGCCATTGGACAAAGTTCTTGAAGCGTTAGCCCCCGCGCCGGCAAACTAGCGGCGGCAAGGACGCGCCGCTCCGGCCAACTAGCCGCCCGAGCGGACAAAGCGCTAGGGCATGATCCACAAAGCCGGAGCCAATCCAACCGCAGAGTTGCTAGGGCCATCACAGGCGTTACTTGAGCCGCTTATGTTAACGCAGTAAACATCATACATTTCATAAGAAGTTCGCGTCCACCACATGCCGCCGCCAGTACTAGAGCTATGAAGCGCGCCAGTTGCCTTGGCAAAATCTGTCGGAGCCCTTATTCGCGCGGCATCATTAGAAAAATAATCACTATTGGCGGTAACGTCATGGCCCAAGAGGAAAACCATGTCTTCGCCGCCGCCCAAACTAATTATTGTGGGCTGGATATTGTTCCTTAAAGCGGGGGCAAAAGCAGAGCGATAAAAGAGGCCCTGCAAATAAGTCTGGATTTCGCTTCCACTGTAGGCATTACCACTTGCCGCAAATCGCCTTCCTTCCAAAATGCTTTGCGCATGCAAAAGCTTTTTCCCACCCTGTAAAGCGTCAGTGACCAAGACTTTCCATTTTATCGGCTCAACCTTAAACCATTTGCTGCTTGAATTGCCTGTCCCGACCTGCGTTCCATCGCTGTAATTTTTGTTGTACGAGGTGAATACGCTGCCCGGGTCGTAGCCGTTTTCCGCCTGGCTTACGTACCAAAAGCCGTCGCTTCCTAGATAGTAGTCAAACCAGCCGCCTTCTCCACCCACTACTTGTTGATTCACTTTGATTTCGCTGACGTTAACGCTGGACGCTTTAATTGTTTGCGGCCAGTCGCCAAAGAGGACCGTGCCGTCGTTGTTATCTTTGTATGGCGTTCCCATAAAATACTGAGGCTTTTTTAGCAACACCCAGAAGGGCACTTCCACTCTGGTGGCTGGATCGTTTGGGTTTGTAACTATAAGCATTTTCTTTTTTAGACCAGCATCTGGGATATTCCAATTGTAAAGGATGCTATAGTTGGGTTGAACTAAAGTTACAGCAGCTGACATGCCGCCATCGCTTTCAGCGCTATACACGGCCTTGCTTCCGATTCCGCCCTTGATTTGGAAGTTCAGCGTGTCCAAGGCGCCAAGCTCCAAAACATACGGGTCGTCTTCAGTTCCGCTTCCGACAACCGCGCCTTTAATGAAAGTCTTGCCGCTAGCGGAAGAAGACATGCCGCTTGACTGGTTGATCACAAGCGCTGGGCGGCTACCGTAAATGCAGCCGTCGCTGTCCAAAATCCAAGTCTGGCTTGGATCAGCCGGGTCCGGCGCGACGGCAAACTTGCCGTAGTTGCCTGAGACAAGAGCGTCGGTGGTTCCGGTAAGGACAAGGTCGCCAGGATTGTAGGCGCCGGGCGTAATGGTTGCGGTTTTGGCCGCCGCTGTTCCGCCTTCAGCGCCAGTGTCTGTCGGAGCAAGGCCCGACACATGACCATCCTTTGAAATTGTTATCGTCGTCTTAGGATCGCCAGACTCAGGAGGCGCAAGCCAAATGTCGTCGCTTGCGTCAAAGCGCACGTATCCTCGCATTTGCATGGCGCCTGCTTCCGGGTGTACATAAACTCCGTTGCCCTTTCCGGCGCTGGCTGTATTGCCGCTTATCCTTCCAGAGTAGAAATACAACTTTGAACTTTTGTTCATATAAATCGCTCCGCCGGAACCAGCAGTGGCTCGGTTGCCAATAAGGCCGCCTGTAAAAGTATAGCTTACTGAGCCTGGAATCCAACCCCAACCGATGCGTGTTATTGACGCGACATCATCTTTGCAGCCAATTCCTCCGCCCTGCTTTGCCACGTTGGGCTTTGAAGAATCGCCAATAACGGCGTCGCCGCTCAATGCTATCTCACTACTTCCGGATGATTGATACACGCCGCCGCCAAGCAAGCCGCCGTCGTTTGCGTATATCTTTCCGCCCTTCATTCCAAAGAAACCACCATTTGCCACGCCGCCTCCAGCGCCGCTTGCGGAAACAGCGTTGCCGTAAATTTCACCGCCGGTCATAGTAAAGTCCCCGGCGTTGTATACGCCGCCGCCGCTACTCTTGGTGTAATTATATGCGATTTCGCCGGAGTTCATGTACATTTTTCCTCTAACATAAACTCCGCCGCCCTCGCCGCCAACATAGTTTCCATAAATTCCGCCGGTCCATTCTTCTACGTCAGCAGAAGTCGGCGCTCCGTCCGAGCCGCTAGCGGACTTATAGCCCAGATACAGATTTGCATCAAAACACCCTACACCGCCGCCTTTCTGGTTGGCGCACCAATTTCCGCCGTTATTAAGCACATCATCCTTAGTAGTTGTGGATGTTGGACAAGCCGGATGCTCTTTGTTGACGCCACCTATTACAGCCGAGCCGTAGATAAATACGCCGTAGTTGTGGCTGGTGTCGGCACTCGAGCATATTCCGCCGCTATAAGTGCCAGTAGAGATAGTCGATTCATTGCTTGTTATCTGTCCTCCGGACATATACAAGTTGCAAGAGCTTACAAAAACGCCGGCTCCCTGATTAGCGGTGTTTCTTGTAATTAAAGTTCCTTCTTGTATGTAAAGGTCGCCATTTTTTCTCCATACGCCGCCGCCATTGGCCCCATTATTTGCCCCGGTTATCTTTATGTTTCCCAAAATTACAGGGCAAGAGCACAAGGCTTCAAGGACAGGCGCTCTGCAATCGTTGCCGTCCAAGGCGTCCTTTGGCTCGCCAGCCTTTAGGTCGTCCGCCGGGTAAAGTCCGTTGGCTCCCATAATCGTTATTGATTTGGCTGTCGCTGTCGCGGAAATTGTCTGCGCGCCAAGGAGCGGCATGGAGTTACCGGTAGATGGGTCAATGCCGTCAACCAGTATTGTGTAGTCAAGCGAGGCGTTGGTCATTACAGACGCGTCACAAGCGGCCGCTATGTTTGCAAAGGGCTTGGTCTTTGTTCCGTCGGCCGTGTCTGGACTCGGAGTGCCGCCTCTTCTTACGTAAATCGGCCGGTCAAGGGAGAGGGCCTTGCAGTCCGTTGTAAAGCGCAAGTCCAAGCCCTCGTCCATATGCTCTTGAGTCAGCTTAAAGCATTTTTTATCCGCGTCGATAAGGACGAACGGCGAGTCGGGATTTGACTGAACGATCTTGTCGCCGTGGGTGAATTTGTATGCCCCATCGGTCGTGTTCAAGCGCAAAACTATTGGCTGAGCGCCCGCAGCCTTGTGCTTGGCAAGCGGGCTTGCCAGCTTTAAATTGCAAGCCTTATCAGACAAGTACACGTCGTTTTTTTCGTCCGCTCCGCCGGGAATATAAGCGTCTCCGTCAAGCGAACATACCGATCCGCTAAAAGCGTACAAGCCGCCGCCTTCGATGGCGCAGTTGTAGGAAATGGTGTTTTTTACGGTGACCTTTCCCGCACTGACATAAACGCCGCCGCCATGTTTAGAGGAATAGTTTCTGGCTATGGTTCCGCCCAAAAGCTTCATCTCTTTTGAATTGTCGCTGCTTTCATAATATATGCCGCCGCCGCCTTGTTGGAAGTCTGGAGAGGAGGTGTAGACCACGTAATTTGAACAGTCTGTTGTGGTGGAAGCGGCAGTTGCGCTTGTGGAATCGTCGCCTATAACGCCGCCCGTCATAGTAAAATTAGAGTTATAGCAATAAACGCCGCCGCCGTTACCGCTGCCGGATTTGCTGCCGTTTGAGCCTTGAAGCGCGCTGTTTGAGCATATTTTTCCGCCGGACATTAAAAAGTCAACGTTTTGGCCGCAATAAACGCCGCCGCCAGCTCCTCCTCTTGCCGCGCTGTTTTCGCAAATAGTTCCGCCGGTCATAGTAAGGGTGGAATTCTTATACACAAAAACGCCGCCGCCACAGCAACTAATGTTGTTATCGGTTGTAATGGTTGTATTGATGGCTTTGTTTCCTTTTATAACGGCGCCGTCCTCAATAGTCAAACTGCACCCTTGGCCAACATAAACGCCGCCTCCATTGCGCTTGGCCTTGTTTTTTGTCACATAGGCTCCGCTAGAAAGCGTAAGGGCGGCTCCACCTTCATCCACATACAGCCGTATTCCGCCGCCTTTATCCTTTTGGCGTCCACCAGTAATCATTAAATTTTTTATTGTCACAGAAACCGCCGCCTCTATATTCAAGGCGCTTTTTGTGTCGCTATCAGAATATTCATCGTCCATTGTTCCGCCCGCGTCAATTTTGTCCTGCGGAATTCCAGCGTCGTCGCCTGTTGTTGGAAGCGGCGACGCTCCGCAAATGGTTATGCTTTTGGCGCTTACGCCGGAAATCGTTTGATTGCCGGAGAGCGTTCCGTCAATTAAAATCGTGTAGTCAACGTTTGGGTCAGTCATAGCGGCGCAAGCATTATCTATCGTGTCAAAGGGCTGGGCCTTTTTGCCGGGGCCGTCCGGGCTTGGAGCTCCGGCTTGCTTTCGCTTTTCGGCATCGGCGCTCGCAACCCAAATCGGAGCGTCAAGGACAAGCGACTTTTTGTCGGAAGAAAGCTTTAGGAGCCAGTCGCCGCTGTTAAGCTCAAAACAATCCTTGTAGTTTTCCAGGCTGGAAAGGTTCACGGCTTCTACAAGAACCGTGCCGCGCTTGGCCGCGTCGTAGTCCACGTTAAGAACGATTGGATTATCTTTGCTGTGCTTGCTAAGCGCGCTTTTCAAATAAATTTTGGCTTGAAAAGAGCTGTTTTTATCCAAGCAAATGTCATTTGTTTTGGAAGACCCCGCAGGAACGCTGGCCGAACCGCCAAGGTAAAAGCAAAGAGGCTCTGACTCAAACGCATGCGGGAGCGCGTATATGGCGCCTCCCTTTTGCGAAGCGGTGTTTTTCTCTATCGTTCCGCCAGTTACAGAAATCTCGCTGGCTACCGTGCAATCGCTAACATACATTCCGCCGCCGGATCCTTCGGCTGTGTTTTCGCTTATCGTTCCGCCAGTAAAACTCGCATCGAAAGATTCGCCAAAATAAATTCCTCCGCCGTTGCCAGCGTTGTTAACATTCTTTGCGGTGTTTTTGCTGATCGCGCCGGCAGTCATTTTTATCGACGCGGACTCTACGTAAACGCCGCCTCCGCTTCGCGCCTTGTTTTCTTGAATCAAGCAGCCGGTTCCAATCGTCACCTCAGCGTCGCCTGTCGCGCAAAGGCCGCCGCCGCAGCCTTGGTTATTGACAATGTCCGCAATATTGGAAGATATAGTGGTATTTGTAATTTTTAGCTTTGCGCCGTAAACTGCGACTCCAGCGCCGCTTTGCGCTTTGTTTCCGGTTATTAGACAGCCGTCAATTCTAAATTCAGAAGAACTGTCGCCGTTAATATTTATGCCGCCGCCGTCTCCGCCGACATACAAATCTTCGTCATACACTGTGTTTCCGCCGGTAACCTTGACGTTTTTTATGGCGACAGGAACGCCAGTCGATGTAATGTCAAGAACGCTTCCGAACCATATTGGCGTGGCGCCGACTTTTCCATCCAACACCGCCTGCGTTTCTCCGTATCCTGTTATCAAAAGGCTTTTGGCGTTGCTTGAATCAAGACTGATTGAAGCGCCGTGGCCTTCTACCGTTCCGCAAACAAAAATCGTGTATTCGCGCGCATTGGCGTTAAGGTTTATTCGCGCAAAGGCGGCGTCCATTGTGGCGAGGGGCTCAAAGGGAGTTCCTGAGTTTGTGTCGGCGGGAGCGAGCCCCAAGCCGGTGGAGCCGACGTAAAAGACGCTTTGCTTAAAGGACTCTATCGCGGCGCTGTCGACAATAAAGGCGCCTGTGTCCGAAATCGCGCCGCCGTCGGGCCGCCAAACTCTTGTGGTCATGTTGTCAAAGACGTTTATTGTTTGGACGCTGCAATAAACGGGAAGGTCATTGCCGCTTGCGTCGTCATGTTGGTAAACGATAAAGGTCACATCGTAGATTCCGCTTTTGACTTCCGTCGCGCTTAGGGTGGCGGTATTTGAGCTCACAGTGAGCGTCTTGGCAAGGGCGGACTCGGAGCAAAAAGTTTTTACGACGGCGCTGTCGGGAACAGTCATCTCAAGATAAACGTTTCCGCTTCCTTCTGTCGACGGCTTTAGCCCGAATGTCTTTGTGTAGACAGGGTTGTCGGGGCTGATTGTGACGCTGGGGTCGTTGTCG
>OCVV011361124.1_pt1 | contig 105097 bp, 98 predicted proteins | sample 1539721 | NCBI WGS metagenome assembly OCVV01 (sample SAMN02144230, study PRJEB22623) | gut metagenome | biome: sheep rumen | host: Ovis aries | place: New Zealand
CTATCGGCTCGGCGTGGGCGTTACTCACTTTTGCGGCTGTCGGCGGGGCAGTAGTGCTCCGCCGCCGCAAGGGGCAGCGCGAGTAAGGTGCCAGGAAGGTATAGATAACGGAACTATACAAGTGCTCCGGTAGTGCTATAGTAGTGCTCTTGTAATGCTCTGGTAGTTGATAGGGCACGAAACCGATGTGGCAGGAGAGTTCCGCATAGGGACATGAAGGGATAAAAAAGTAACTAAAAGTGTCATAAAGCGCAAAAAAGTGAAAATAAATTTGGTCATGTCAAAAATTTGTTGTACTTTTGCAGCCGTCTATGCCGCGATGGTGGAATCGGTAGACACGAAGGACTTAAAATCCTTTGGCCAGTGATGGCTGTGTGGGTTCAAGTCCCACTCGCGGTACTTCGGGCGTATCGGCACGCCCGTTCCAAACTACAACCAGAGAGGTTGTAGTTTGGTGTTTATTATGGGGGAACCGGGATACCAGGGAACCGGGATACCGGGAAGCCGGTCAGAGGAGGAGAAGGAAGCAAGGGATACCGAGAGGCCGGGATACCGGGAGGCAGGGTCAGAGGAGGAGAAGGAAGCAAGGGAGCCCGGGAGCAGGGATATGAGGAACACGGGGGACAAAGGTACCCGGAACCTATATGAAGGAATAAAAAACAGCGGAATCGGAGGATTAACGATTGCGGAGTTGGCGGATCTGGTAGCGGTATTCCTCTACAAAATGCCAGAACGGCATCGTCAGACAGAGCGTCAGGGTATAGAAGATGACCTGCACTCCATACTGTACGGAGTTATGGAAGGCGCGATCCTCTACATTATGTTGGATAATGAGCCACACGACCCAGAAAGGCCATGTCAAGGCAACACACGGTACGAAAATGGGGAAGGTCAGTACCAAGAACAATATCCTAAGCCAAGCCGGCACTTTCTTCTTTTTAAACTCATCAAAGGGCGGACGGGGATTATCCCGGAGCGCAGCCCAATTCTCTTCGTAGTGTTCGTCATCGGGCACCCATAGAATCTGTGCCCGCATGCGTTGGGTCAACTCCTCGCGGAGCGCCAAGATAAGTTTGGGGTCAAGCCCCTCTGCGGGTTCCTCTTCTTGAGGAAGAGAGGCATAGTAGTTCTTGACAAAGTCGTTGACACAAATAGGTTTGCCGACATTGACCATGAGGGTGTCCCAGAGATGGAAATAATCGCCATACTCAAGACCAACGGGCACAATATAAATCGGCATCTCAGCCCCAAACTGTTGATACGCCATCAAGGCGATACGGAAAATGCCCTTTTGTAGCGGCAAAAGCGTATGTTTGGGGTGATGGGTTCCCTCCGGCAGGATACAGAACGGGACGCGGTCATGGAGCGTCGCCAATGCCTTATTGATAGTATCATCGTTATGTAGCACCGCATCCTGGCCATCGCGCATACGGTTGATGGGCATAATCTTAAGCCAGTTAAGGAACTTCGCCGCCTTCGGGTTTTTGAATATATCTGCTCGCGCCACAAAGACCTTCTGCCCGTGGTCAATGCCGAGCACCGCCATAGCATCGCAGAGCGCGTCCACGTGGTTAGGCGCAAAGATGATAGCACCATCGGTAGGGATGTTCTCCCTACCGATGTATTTGAAGCGCCTGAAGGAGTGGCGGAAAATCCAGTCCACATACGGGCGCAGACAAGAATATAATCTATCCTTATCTTGGATCATGCTTACTTAAGCTCAGCAAGGTACTTGATAGTACGAACCATCTGAGAAGTATAGCTGTTCTCGTTATCGTACCAAGAAACAACTTGTACTTGATAGGTATCGTCGTCAATCTTAGCCACCATTGTTTGGGTAGCGTCGAAGAGCGAGCCGTACTTCATGCCGATAACATCGCTGGAAACGATTTCGTCCTCAGTATAGCCGAAGGACTCGGTGCCGGCAGCCTTCATGGCAGCGTTGATACCCTCTTTGGTGATGTCTTTACCCTTAACTACAGCTACGAGAATAGTGGTAGAGCCGGTTGGGGTCGGAACGCGTTGAGCAGAACCGATGAGTTTACCGTTGAGTTCAGGAATTACCAAACCGATAGCTTTAGCAGCACCGGTGGAGTTGGGCACGATGTTCTGTGCACCTGCACGGCTACGACGGAGGTCACCCTTGCGTTGAGGACCATCAAGAATCATTTGGTCACCGGTGTAAGCGTGAATGGTGGACATGATACCGCTTTGGATCGGAGCATATTTGTGCAGAGCAGCAGCCATAGGAGCCAAGCAGTTGGTGGTGCAAGAAGCAGCACTGATGACCTTATCTTCCGGAGTCAGGGTCTTGTGGTTAACGTTATAAACGATAGTGGGAAGGTCATTGCCTGCAGGAGCAGAGATAACGACTTTCTTAGCACCGGCTTGGATGTGTGCCTCAGCTTTAGCCTTGCTGGTATAGAAACCTGTGCACTCGAGAACTACATCAATACCAAGCTCGCCCCAAGGAAGCTCAGCTGCATTGGGCTTAGCGTAGATGGTAATCTCCTTGCCGTCCACGGTGATTGAGCCCGGAGTAACGACGGTTTTACCGTCCTCTGCGAGGATAGCATCTTTGTAAGTAACAGAGTGTTTGCCTTCGCCGAAACGACCTGCGAAACCACCTTGAGCGGTGTCATACTTAAGAAGATGAGCCAACATCTTCGGGCTGGTCAAGTCGTTGATAGCAACTACCTCGTAACCCTCAGCTTCAAACATCTGACGGAAAGCCAGACGACCAATACGGCCAAAACCGTTAATAGCTACTTTTGTCATAAAAGAGATAATTTTTAAATGTTAAACATATGTTGTTTGTGTTATCGCACAAAAATCGCACAAAAGTACGGATTTTTTCAGACTTATGCAAATTTATTTTTATTTTGCAAGTCAAACGACCTATTTTTTTATTTTCGCCCGAAATCCGCAGGGATCTCTCCCCAGAGGCTTGTCTCCCATTTATAGATAGGGGTGGTCCAGGTATTGTCTCTGAGCCATTCCTCCGCCTTACGGACCATGAGAAAGAGCTCCTGATTAGCCTGAGACCAAGGGAGTTTGGTTTTGCATTTCTTCTGCCTCAGCCATGCTAACGCGGTCACCGAGTCCGTGTAAAGCGCCCATGGAAGGTTGTATTTCTTAAGGTATGCCAACCCCAAAACGAGCGCCAGGAACTCCCCGATATTATTGGTCCCCTGCTCAAAAGGCCCACGCCGAAACACCTCAGTCCCAGTATCTGCAATAACGCCGCGAAACTCCATGACGCCCGGATTACCTGAACATGCCGCATCTACTGCCAAGGACGGAAAAATAGGTTGTTTATTCATAATCGGCGCAAAATTACGAAAAATATTTGGTAAATCAAAATTATTTTACTATTTTTGCGGCAAAAATACATAAAGCATATGAAAAATCCTCTTTTTTTAATAGCCTTCAGTATTATATGCGGTTTGAGCTCCTGCGCTACGCACCAGAAGTTCTACAAAGCCGATATTATCGGTTTCGGAGAAGATGCGCAAACCTCTTATACCCATAAAAAAGGCATATTCAAGAACTGGGCAGCCCAGAGTCAACCGATTGACCTATTGAACGACAACCGCACCTTCAGCCGCGCCATCAACAGCGTTATCCCGAGGGGGAATAACACGACCTTATATTACGCTACAGACCTCGCCATTGACCGTATCAAATGGGTGAGGCGCAAAGTCGCCAAGTACGACCGCGAGACGCGCTACTATATTTTTCTGCTGACCGACGGGCTTGACAACGCGTCCATGCAGGTCGCCAAGAACAATAAGCAGGCGTTGGTTCTCTCCTCCGACGCGTACCGCAAACGGATTGAGCGTCGTCTCAAGAACGCCATCGGGTCCGGCAAGAACCACCACGGGCTGACGGTTTATACCATGCTTCGCAAGGGTAATGATATCCGCCAAATGGCGATAGACAACGAGCTGAGCGAAGAGCAGATGGCGGAGTATTTAGAGAAACAATTCAGCTGTTTCCGCTATGCCTCGCACGGTGAAGCGCCTGCGCTCATCCAAGAGAATGAGTTCAAGGATATCGAAAAGGTATTAGACGATAAGTTGATTAACAACAACTTGGATTTCCGCGTAGCGAAAGACTACCGCGGCAAGCGCATCAAGCTCACCATCACCGACCAGGAAGGTGAGGAGAGCCGCTTAGAAGGAACGCTCAAGGCATTCTTAGGGCAATACAGGTTGGTCGATATTAAGGCGGACGGACTGACCAAAGACTCCTTGAGAACACCCTACAACAAGGCGAACGGCACCAAGCTGAAAGCCCTCCCGGGCGACAAACGGGATAATAATGTATTCTTCACGCTCTCTGGTTTACGCAAGGCGGAGACGGGCAGGATGTTGCAACCCGTTTCAGTCAAGCAGGCGTTCTATGACGGGACTATCTGGCAGAACAATACGGAATACGAAAAGACGCCTTATGTGCGTCCTAATGCGTACTGTATATTTCTGATTGACGGCTCCCTCAGCCTGACGGACGAAGATGTGCAAGCCGAGAAAGCCGTTGTCAAGAAAATCATCAAGATTATAGACCCGAAGGTAGCTCTGTAAGTTGGAGCTCGGGAGTCCGGGATACCAGGGGTCCTTTAGTTGACGGGCTAATGTATAAAGAGGAGTTCCCTATATTTGGGAAGGGTCCAAAGCTCGTCATCCACAATCATTTCCAACTCGTCCACGTGTTTGCGGACAATTTCCATCTCGGGTAAGACGTTATCGTGATAGGCGATGGCTTGTTCGCGCTGCGAGGTAATGTCATTGGCTTTGGCTCGCAGTGTTGCCATTTTATCCACATGCACCATCACCTCGTGCAGATGGTCCACAATGGTCTGAACAGTCTCATCAAAGACTCCGATTTTATGTTCAGCATGGTCGAGCAGCGTGTTGAGATAGCGGTTGACCGCCGGCACGATATGGTTGCGTGCGAGGTCACCCAAGAGTCGCGACTCAATTTGGATTTTGCCGTTGTAATTAGCCCATTTGACTTCGCATCGCGAGATGAGTTCTTTTGTAGAGAGCACTCCGGTTCGCTCGAATAATGCCACGGATTCCTGGCTCAAATAGCGGTCGATAATAAGTGGTACAGCGACCTCGGTGTCCAATCCTCTTTGCGCAGCTTCTTCCTTCCATTCCTCTGAGTAGCCATTGCCCTCGAAGAGTATGGGTCGGCAGTAGCGTATGGTCTTTTGCAGCACTTGGAAGATAGCCTTCTCTTTGGCGACTCCCTTGTCCATCAGGGTATTGATTTCCGCAGCAAAGGCGGTCAGTTGGTCCGCGACAGCGGTATTGAGCGCAAACATGGGTGCTCCGCAGTTCGCAGATGAACCAACAGCGCGGAACTCGAATCGATTGCCGGTAAAGGCGAAGGGTGATGTACGATTGCGGTCGGTGTTATCAAGCAGTATCTCGGGCACAGTGACGGCTCCTAACTTAACCTCTTTTTTAGCATTGATGATTATTGCCTTTTCGGCAGGAGCTTTCTCAAGCGAGTCGAGCACTTCAGAGAGTTGTTTGCCGAGGAAGACTGAAATGATGGCAGGCGGTGCTTCGTTAGCGCCGAGTCGATGTGCATTGGTAGCGGAGGAAATAGAGGCTTTCAGCAGTCCGTTGTGTCGTCTTACAGCAGCAAGGACATTGACAAGGAAGGTGACAAACTGCAGATTCTGATAGGGGTTTTTGCCGGGCGCCAAGAGATTGATGCCCGTATCGGTTGCGATAGACCAGTTACAGTGTTTACCGGAGCCATTGATGCCGGCAAAAGGCTTCTCGTGTAAGAGTACCCTGAAGTGATGTCGCCGTGCTACTTTCTTCATGACAGTCATGAGTAGCAGATTGTGGTCAGAGGCGAGATTGACTTCCTCAAAGATAGGTGCAAGTTCGAACTGATTAGGTGCCACCTCATTATGTCGTGTTTTGAGAGGTATGCCCAATTTGAGTGCTTCGACCTCGAGGTCAGTCATAAATCGAATGACTCTTTCGGGTATATTGCCGAAATAGTGGTCATCAAGTTGCTGTGATTTAGAAGAGGGATGCCCCATGAGTGTTCTACCGGTGAGTGCCAAGTCGGGTCGCGCGTTGTAGAGTGCCTCATCGACAAGGAAATACTCTTGTTCCCATCCAAGATTAGCGTGTACAGAGCGTACTGTTTTGTCGAAGAGACGGCAGAGATTGACAGCGGCTTTATTAAGTTTGTCTAACGAGCGTAGGAGCGGCGTTTTATAGTCGAGTGCCTCTCCTGTGTATGCAACGAAGACGGAAGGGATACAGAGTCTGTCGCCAACGACAAAGACGGGGCTCGTGGGATCCCACGCAGTATATCCGCGTGCTTCAAAGGTATTGCGCAAGCCTCCGGAAGGAAAGGAAGAGGCATCCGGTTCTTGCTGATAGAGTTCGTCTCCTGAGAAGTCATCAATCATTTTGCCTGTCCGATCAAAATCGATAAAGGTGTCATGTTTTTCGGCGGTTCCGCCAGTGAGCGGTTGGAACCAATGGGTATAATGTGTAGCTCCGAGATCTTGCGCCCAACACTTCATTCCGATAGCGACGGAATTGGCTATATCGCGCGAGAGAGGTCGTTGCTCTTGGATAGCGTCAAAGAGTTCATCCAAGATATTCTCGGAGATATACTCATGCATTTTGTCCGGCGTAAAGACGGATTGTGCATAGAAGGCTTTAGCCTGCGCGGAAGGCACAGTAACCTCAACCGGTCTGTGAGAATGAGCCTCGCGAAGCGATTCAAAACGATAATTCATATTTTTAAAAGTCAAAATGAGTTAAATTATAAACATCAATCGGGTTGAACTAAAAATTTCGCGACAAAATTACATTTTTTTTGCGACACTATCAAAAAAAAGTATGTTTTGCAGGAAAAATAGGGTATTTTTGCCCTAAAAGGTCGTAAAATATAGAAAAAATTATAAAAAATTTGCTCATATCGGTTATTTTTAGTACTTTTGCGGGCTATAAATGCGAAAATCGACATAATCTATGTGTGGAATAGTAGGATATGTAGGCAAACGAAATGCTTACCCGATACTGATTAAGGGTCTGCATCGGTTGGAATATCGAGGCTACGACAGCGCCGGCGTTGCGTTGCTCAATCCGCAAGGGACTCTCCATATATATAAAGCCAAAGGCAAAGTTGCCGATTTAGAGGCTGTTGCCAAAGGCAAGGACACGACGGGAACCATCGGTATCGCCCATACCCGTTGGGCGACGCACGGCGAACCCAATGAGATAAACGCCCATCCGCACTATTCGGAGAGCGAACAACTCGCCATCATCCACAACGGCATTATTGAGAACTACGCCGTACTTAAACAAGGCTTGATGCAACACGGCTATAGCTTTAAGTCGGAGACGGACACGGAGGTTCTTATTCAACTCATTGAATATACCAAGAACAAAGACCGTTTGGAACTTAAACAAGCCGTCCAATTAGCACTCAGTCAAGTGATTGGCGCATATGCTATCGCCATTCTTGACAAAGCCCATCCCGACACCCTCATCGCCGCACGAAAGGGAAGTCCTTTGGTGGTCGGCGTCGGCAAAGATGAGTATTTCTTAGGCTCCGACGCTTCTCCTATCGTTGAATATACCGATAAGGTCATCTATTTGGAGGACGAAGAGATTGTAGTCCTTACGCAGGGCAAAGAGCCGGAAATTACCACCATAGACAATGTGCCCAAGACGCCGGAGGTCAAGACTCTAGAACTCACCATCTCTCAATTGGAGAAAGGCGGTTACCCGCATTTCATGCTCAAAGAGATTTTTGAGCAACCCCACACCATGGCGGATGCCATGCGTGGCAGGGTCAATACCGAGATGGAGAAAATTCGCATTGCCGGATTTATCGACAATAAGGAGCGTTTCATGAACGCCAAGCGTATCATCATCACCGCCTGCGGCACCAGTTGGCACGCCGGACTCGTCGGGATGTACGCGATTGAGGAGTTTGCCGAGATTCCCGTTGAGGTCGAATATTCCTCGGAATTCAGGTACCGCAAGCCCGTTATCCACCCCGATGATATCGTGATTGCTATTTCCCAAAGCGGTGAGACTGCCGACACCTTAGCCGCTATTCAGATGGCGAAAGCCAAAGGGGCGTTCATCTTCTCAATCTGCAATGTCATCGGCTCATCCATTCCCAGACTCAGCGATAGCGGTTGCTACACCCATGTCGGACCGGAAATCGGCGTTGCGAGCACCAAAGCCTTCACCGCTCAAGTCTGCGTCCTCATCATGTTGGCAATGCTCATCGGCAGGGCGAAAGAAACACTTAGCGCCGAGAGATACAGGGCACTTGTACATGAATTAGAGCGGATCCCTGATAAAATCAGCACCGTCCTCAAACAAAACGAGCGCATCCAAGATATTGCGAAAGAATTCAGGTATGCCTTGAACTGCCTCTACCTCGGGCGAGGGTACAACTACCCCATCGCTTTAGAAGGTGCCCTCAAGCTCAAAGAGATAAGTTATATCCATGCCGAGGGCTATCCCGCTGCCGAAATGAAACATGGCCCCATTGCTCTCATCAGCCAAGCCATGCCTGTCGTTGTAATTGCCCCGCGGTGCAGCACATATGAGAAGATTTTGAGCAATATCCAAGAGATTAAAGCCCGCAAAGGACGCGTACTCGCTATCGTCACAGAGGGAGATGAAGAAGTGAGCAAGATTAGCGACTTCGTCATGACCATTCCCGAAACCGAGGAATGCCTGACACCGCTGTTGAGTGTCATCTTACTACAATTGCTCGCATATCATATTGCCGTCGTCAAAGGCTGTGATGTGGACCAGCCACGCAATTTAGCCAAATCCGTAACCGTCGAATAATAACGATAATATATAATTAAGGAATAAGAGAATTTATGAATCCAACTAAGCACATCTTCTCCTTTATCGGAGATGCCATGCAGTTGAACTGGGATTATCCCTGTTTCAGCGACTATGGCGAAAACACCAATTACACCTACGGACAAGTAGCCGCACAAGTAGAGAAACTGAATTTAGCTTACCAAGCTATGGGTATTGAAAAAGGCGAAAAGATTGCCTTCTGCGGCGTTAACAGCGCGCACTGGGGTATCAGTTTTATTTCCGTACTCGCCTATCAAGCTGTGGCCGTCAGCATCCTGCCGGATTTCACCGGTCCGGATATCGAGAAGTTAGTCAATCACAGTGATGCCCAAATACTGCTCGCAGGACCGATGGTCTCTAAGAAAATCGACCCCAAGAACCTCACGAATATCAAGGCAGTTATCAACTATATGGATTTCAGCGTCGTCTATGCTAAAGACGAAAAAATCGCTAAAATCCTTAACTCCATGGATGAGCTTTTCGCTCAAGCACACCCCAATGGTTTTACCTTTGCTGATGTGCATTACCCGATGGCAGACCTGGACGACTTGGCGCTCATCAACTATACCAGCGGAACGACCTCTTCGCCTAAAGGCGTTATGCTTACTTACCGCTCACTCAGCACCAATACCCACTTCGCGATTGACAATATCCCCCATAATCCGCACGATGTGATCGTCTCGATGTTGCCTCTGGCACATATGTTCGGCATGGCGTTTGAGTTCCTCTACCAGTTTGCAGCAGGGAACCATATCTATTTCCTACCAAAGATGTCCACTCCTATCTTACTGCAATCATTCAAGGACTGCAAGCCCTACCTCATCTTCATGGTACCTCTCGTTATCGAAAAAATCTACCAGAAGAAACTGCGTCCTATCGTCAAGAATTGGGCAGTCAAAATGATTTGGAACTGGCCTATTCTCGGCAGCATGATTCGCAAGAAAGTCCGCGATGGCTTGATGGAGGCATTCGGCGGCAATATCTTTGAGTTGATTATCGGCGGTGCTGCTCTCAGTAGTGAGGTAGAGAAATGCCTGATGGATATTAAATTCCCCTTCACGGTGGGCTATGGCATGACCGAGTGCGGTCCGCTCATCAGTTACCGCGTTTGGAATGAGTTCAAAGCCCACAGCTGCGGGCGAATAGTGGATCGTATGGAGATACGCATTGACAGCGAAGACCCTCAGAATGTAGTCGGGGAACTGCAAGTTCGGGGCGAAGCTGTTATGCTCGGATACTACAAGAACGAAGAAGCCACGAAAGGAGTCTTCACTTCCGACGGATGGCTCCGAACAGGAGACCTCGGTATCATTGACAAAGACGGCAATATCTTTATTAAAGGCCGCAGCAAGAACATGATTCTCGGTCCTTCCGGACAGAATATTTATCCCGAAGAGATAGAGGAAATAGTTAACGCCCGTGGCGGTATTGCCGAGTCGGTCGTTGTCAGCCGGAACGGCAAATTGGTCGCACTCGTTTATCCTGATTTGGAATATGACAGACATGGTCGTACCGACGAAGAACAACTTGCCGTTTGGAAACAGCGCTGCAACAAGTACCTCCCGGCCTATAGCCAAATAAGTGCTATCGAAGTCGTAGATAAAGAGTTTGAGAAAACCCCTAAAAAGAGTATTAAACGATTCCTCTATAGTTAATTGCACTATGGAACACTACTTAGCCCATTTAGACAGAGCTATCCGACACTATCCTGACCAATTAGCATTGGTGGACTACATGGAGAGTGAGGATGCACGCCAATACACCTTCAAGCAATTGGCGCAGCAGATTGAGTCATTAAACGCACTTTTCGACCAATTAGGTCTAAAAGCCGGCGACAAAATAGCCCTTGTAGGTCGTAATTGCGCGAACTGGGCGGTAGCCTACTTGGCTATAGCGGCTTTTAAAGGTGTTATAGTCAGCATCTTGCAAGATTTTACGCCGAAGGATATCTGCGCTTTAGTGGAGCATTCCGACTCCAAATTGCTGATGGTTGGGCCTATCATATGGGCAGGGCTCAAAGAAGAGCAATTGCCGGCACTGCGAGGCGTGATATCCCTCTCGGATTTCTCGCTTATCCAAGGCGACGATGACGCCCGTCAAGCTCATGAAGCATGGCGTAAAAAGGAACAGGAGGCAGACAAGAATTCCGAATGGGAATTTAAGGGTTTCTGCACCTATAACTTTGATGAATTAGTGCTGCTCAACTACACCAGCGGTTCAACCGGCAACCCCAAAGGGGTTATGCTCACCAACAGGTCGCTGAGTAACAATGTGGATGTCGGACGCGAGTATCTGCCGGCCATTCCGGGTGAAAAAGTAGTGTCTATGCTGCCGTTAGCACATATGTTCGGGCAGGTCTGTGAACTGCTCTACCCCCTTGTCAGCGGCTGCACCATCTATTTCTTAGGACGCACCCCGACGCCATCAGTGCTCCTCAAAGCACTACAGGAGGTACAACCCTACCTCATCGTCACGGTACCGCTCGTTATAGAGAAAATCTATAAGAAAGCCATTGCCCCACGGGTCAACAAAAAAGATATCCGCTTCTTCTGGCATGTGCCGGTTATCGGCGATATCATCAAGAAGGTCATTCAAAAGAAACTGCGCAAGACCTTTGGCGGGCACTTGAGATACTTCCTCTGCGGCGGTGCAGCTATTGACCCCATTGTCGAGAAATGTCTCCTTGATGTCCGTTTCCCGTTAGATGTGGGCTATGGCATGACCGAGTGCGGACCGCTTATCGGCGGCGAGGTTATCTCGGGTTTCAAAGCGCGAAGCGGCGGCAAACCCGTGATTGGCATGGAAGTACGCATCGCAGACCCCAACGAAGAAGGTGTAGGCGAAATCCAAGTACGCGGCGAAAATCTCTTTATCGGTTACTACAAGAATGAAGAAGCCACCAAAGCCGCTTTCACGCGGGACGGATGGTTTAAAACCGGCGATCTCGGTACTATGGATCGCAAAAAGAATATTTATATTAAGGGCCGTATCAAGACCATGATTTTAGGCGCTTCCGGACAGAATATCTATCCTGAGGACATTGAGTCACGCATTAATAATGAACAGGCAGTGGCGGAGTCGCTCGTTGTCTCTCGAGAAGGCAAATTAGTCGCACTCATTTTCCCCGACCAAGCCGTCTCGCAGTTCGACCAAACCTATTGGGACATGATCCTGCAGCGTATCAACCAGGCTCTGCCGCAATATTCGCGGCTGCATCATGTTGAAATCATGGAGAAAGAATTTGAGAAAACACCTAAAAAGAGCATCCGGCGTTTCCTCTACGAAGACAAACATTAACTGCCCCTGCCGCCACGGCAGAAAATACCTGAATTAGGGGATTGCGAGATCCCCTTTTTTGTTGTAATTTTGCAAAGTATTTTGGGAAATTAAACAATGAAACGACTCGGGTTAGTATTTTTTTATCTTTTATTTGTCTTAAGTATTGAGGCTCAGCCGGATTCGATTACCATCAGTGCGTCCGAATGGCAATCGCTCTTGCAACGCGTTGAGCGATTAGAACAACAATCGGCACAAGAACAAGAACAAAAAGCACTCCCTAAAAAAAGGGAGTCGGCAGTAAGTTATGAAGAACCTCAACAACGCCTGACGATTGGCGGTTATGCCGAAGTAACCTATAAAAGAGCCTTTTACTCCAACAACTACCAACGCTACTCCTATCCGGACAATTACAAGAAAGACGGCTTCGGCGAGTTTGACTTACCACATGCCTGCTTTTATATCGGTTATTATTTCGGACGGGGATGGTCCTTTGGTTCTGAAATTGAGTTTGAGCATGGCGGTGTAGAAGCAGCGGTAGAGATAGAGGAAGAGGAAGGCGGCGAATATGAAACCGAAGTGGAACGCGGTGGCGAAGTAGCATTGGAGCAGTTATGGATCCAAAAGTCTTTCAATCCTTATGCCAATCTCCGCGCCGGTATGTTGGTCGTTCCGTTAGGCGGCACCAACGCACACCATGAGCCGAATCAGTTCTTTGGGGTATATCGTCCGGAAGGTGAGATGACGATATTGCCATGCACATGGCACCAAATCGGATTGCAGTTTCATGGTCGCTACAAATGGTTAGGCTACACGGCGCAATTCCTGCCTGGATTGGAAAGCGACCTCTTTGGCAATAAGCGATGGATTCATTTTGGAGCGTCATCTCCGTATGAGTTTACGCTCGCGAACACCTATGCGGGGTTGGCTCGGCTGGACTTCTATCCATTGCAAAAAAAAGGTAGCGATGCGTTGAGAATTTCGTTGAGCGGCTATGCAGGAACATCCTTTAAGAATTACCTGAAAGAGGACCTCAATAAAATAACTTCCAACCAATCCAACAAATATTATGGTGTCCTGGGATTAGTGACATTAGCGGCGTTGGACTGGTGCTATAATGACCATTACGTAATCTTCCGCGGAAGTGCTACCTACGGGCACTTAGGCGATGCGTCATTGATTTCCCAATTCAATCTCTCGCAACCTAAAAGCTCCGTGAGCAAAAAGCAAAATGTGGCTTCTGATGCCTATGCCGTTGGCGCAGAATTAGGCTATGAGTTCTTCCATTTCAACGCCAAATTGCGGGAGAAACGCCAGCAATTCTATGTCTTCGCCCGCTATGACATCTACGACTCCGAAGCAGCTATCGCTTCTGTTAAATCCTATTGGTGCGGAAGACAAAAGATTAGCGCAGGCTTCAATTATCTACCTATCCCACAGGTCGTTATCAAAGCCGAATACGCCCATAGCATCATCAATAAAAACCCCTCTGCCGCCGTACCCTATAATGACGAACCCTATGTAGCTATCGGCGTCAACTACGTAGGATTTTTTAAACATTAAATATATTTAACTGTTATATAATATGATTACAAAAATGAAAAAGATTATTTACACTCTCATGGCAGTTACTGCACTGACTATGATCAGTTGCCAACCGGGTAGCAACGAACCCACGCAACTTTCTCAACAAGAGCGCCAACTCAAACAGGCAGTCTCCGCTGATGTCAACAACAACATTATTCCCACTTATTCCGCTTTGGCTCAAGAAGCACTCACCCTGGCTGAAAAGACCCAGGATATGTTGGATAAGTTTGATGCCGGTAACCTTACCGAAGCCGACGTACAAGCAGCCATTGACGCTTGGGTAAAAGCCCGCGCACACTGGGAGCTGAGCGAGAGTTTCCTTTTCGGGCCTGTTTCGGACCTCAATGTGGACCCTCATATAGATTCATGGCCGCTCGCAAAAGACGATTTATTGAGTCTTCTGAACAACGCTGCCCAGATGGCTGCTATTGAAGCCGATCCGTCGTGGGTAAGCGCTAATCTCGGTTACGGACTATTGGGTTTCCATGCCATCGAGTACATGCTCTATGACCCGGACAATGACGATCCGACCAATGTACGCGTACATGACATCACCTCCTACACCCGCGCCGAGTTGGTTTACACCAACGCTGTGGCCCAAGACCTGGCAGGACAAGTGAATATGCTCTACGCTTGCTGGGTAGGAATAGATAAACTATCTCAGGAACAGCAACAATTATTAGAAGACCTTGAGTTGGAGAAATCCGACTACCGCGACCCGTATAATGCCAAAATGATCGAGTTGAATAGTTCGATTTATAAGACCTATGGCGCCGTAGCTGACCAAATTATGCAAGGTTGCGTTGATATCGCCGATGAGGTTGGTAATACGAAAATCGGCACGCCGAATGGCGCAGCTGACGAGGCGGCTAAAAACTATATCGAGAGCCCCTATGCACTGAACTCCATCGTAGATTTTCAGGACAATATTAAATCTATCAAAAATAGTTTTGCAGGCAAAGGCGTAAGCGGCGAATATACATTGTACCAATTCTTTGTGGACAATGGTTACCAAGCCGATGCAGATGCCACATTGACTCTTATTGACGAGTCAATCACAACCATTGCGGCTATTCCGGAACCATTTATTACCAACGCTAAGACGTCTCAAGCCGATGTTGCTGTGGCGAAAGTAGGTACAGACTTAGTGAACCAACTAACTAAAATGCAGGGACTTATTGAAACTATCTTAAATAAAAAGTAATCATGAAATACCAATCATTATTAGTACCGTCTCTCATTGTCTCGGTGATGACAGTCCTCTTCACCGGTTGCGTAAACGAGACTCCTACCGACAATCCCGATGTAGAAACCATCCCCGCATGGGTGTATGCCGGAGGCGAGCAAGGCACTTCCTTCAACTCTACCGCCAACTGCTTTGAGCAACCCACTCCTAAGGTAGAAGCCGGTGATTGGATTACCATGTTCAAACGCGGTGAGCAACTTTTTGAGAAACAATACACCTCCAACCAAACGGGTGTTCGCTCCGGTTTAGGTCCCGTCTATGTGCGCTCTTCCTGTATCCACTGCCACCCGGGTTACGGGCACGGTATGTCCATTCCGGCAGGGACATATAACTCAATGGAGATAGGTAATGGAACGTTGCTTGTAGTGTATGACAAGAGTGATGAGAATTATGTTACTTGGGTTGCAGGTATGCCTCAGTTACACGCTGTTGCACCTTTCAAAGCGCCTATTGACGAAAAACAAATCACGGTTACATGGCAGACCGCAACGGAGTGCGCGGCATCGAATAATGTGATGTCGTTCCCTGACGGTGAGTCGTTTGAGTTGCGATACCCGATAGTGAATATGCCTGTTTCCGCCATTTATGGTGCAGACATTATTGCTCAGAACAATCCCAATATCAATAACTACGGTGTCAAACTCGAAAACACCATCGGTATATTCGGAACAGGTTTGACAGACGCCATTCCCGATGATTCGATTACGGCGCAATGGGCACGCGAGGAACAAGCCTACAACAAGGGATACCTCAAGCATTTCAAGACGGCTTGGTTCAGCGGAGGCGCATGGCTTCCGGGGGCTTATTACACCAACACCAAGCAAGGCGGAGATGGTACGCCGTATGTACGCCGCTACACATATGCGATGAGCCGCGGACCGATTCTCGACGCTGCCGGAGCTAATGCTATTTGGAATATCCCCAATGTAACCCGCTCCAATAGGACCTTCCACTACCTCGATTTAGCAGGTACGAATTATGCGACTATCTCGTCGCAGGACCCGGAAGTACAAGCAGAATGGCCTGCCTACATTGACCGCTTGATTGCTGCCGACAGTGCGTATGCTAAATATAAGTTGGACAACGTCGAAGAGGCCATCTACGCTTACTTGACCGCCAAAGACCTGCCCGCCGAGATGAGCGATAACGATTATACGGACTTCATGGTTTGGCATCGCGGACTCGCAGTTCCTGCTGTCAGAGACTATCGTGACGAAAAGGTTCTACGAGGCAAAGAACTCTTCACCGAGATTGGTTGCGCCACATGCCACCGCCCCAGTTGGAAAACAGGACCGGACCATATCCAAGACCCGTCTCGCTTCTTCACTCGCGACCAGGAAATGCCGCGCTATCCCAACCAAACCATCTGGCCATACACCGATTTTGTGCAACACAAACTCTGCATGGCTGAAGATATCCGCACCGGTTGGTGCCGGACAACTCCGCTTTGGGGACGCGGACTGCACATGAAAGCCACCGGCGATGTCAACGAAGCACGCTTACATGACACCCGCGCCCGCAACTGCGTGGAAGCCATTATGTGGCACGGCTATAGCGAAGAGTCTGACGCCATTGACGCCACAAGACGCTTCTACAATCTGCCGAAAAAAGACCGTGATGCTCTCGTCGCATTCCTAAATGCTATCTAATCCGTGAGGACGATTTTTATAAATGTTATTGGTTAAATAGACCGAATGAAAAAGTACCTGAAACCCATCGCCTTCTCCCTTATGGGAGTGATTATCTTGCTACTGATTGTAGCTACTGTGTGTGAGAAAATTATCTCAACGGAATTTGCCGTTAGATACTTCTACACCGCACCGTGGACAATTGCTCTTTGGGCATTGGCTGTGATATTCGGTGGATGGTATCTTTTCACGGTCAAAATGTACAGGCAGGTCATTACTTGCCTGTTACATTTTTCTTTTGTTATCATTCTCGGTGGCGCCTTGATAACACATCTGTTCGGCGAAACCGGAGAGGTGCATCTCCGTATGGACGAAGCGCCCGTACAAGTCTTAAACTCGTCTATTAGCGCTTCGTTGCAACATTTTCACCTCGAGTATTACCCGGGCACACGAGCACCGATGGACTTTGTCAGCGATATTGAACTCTGCGATGGAAAACAAACAGTTTCCGGACAGGTAGCTATGAATCAAATCTTTAGTTTCAAACATTATCGCTTTTACCAATCCAAATTCGACGATGACGCTTTAGGTACAACCCTTTCGGTCAGCCATGACCCTTGGGGTATAGGGGTTACCTACTGTGGCTACGGCTTACTGCTGTTTGCCATCATCGCGTTTTTCTTCCAAAAACGCACCCGCTTTAGAGACCTCGTCCGCAAGCTCTCTCTGCTCATACTCTTGACACTTCCGCTATCTGTTTCCGCCGCTCCTAAAACCCTTCAGAGGCCGGTTGCCGCGTCATACGGAAATCTTTTGGTGTATTATAACGATAGAGTTTGCCCGTTTTCCACAGTTGCCAATGATTTTTGCACCAAGCTATACGGTAAACCCTCTTACCAAGGCCTGACAGCAGAACAAGTGCTCGTAGGTTGGCTCTATTATTATGACGCTTGGGTTACAGAACCCATGATTAAAATCAAAGGCGATGAGGTTAAAAAAGTCCTGCACGCAGAGGGCAAGTATGTCTCTCTGAGGGATTATATCGGCAATGGCAGTTATAAGTTAGACCCGCTACTCAAACAGCGGAATAAAAACGCCTTGGCTGCAGACGAAAAATTCCAACTCATCAGTATGGCTTGCATGGGAACGCTCTACCAATTCAGTCCTTTGCCCATGGCGGAACCCGGGGATGAGATACATCTCTATTTGGCTATCAATGAAATCTCACGGTTGCTGGCAGAAGGTCGTAACGTGGCAGCCAATGACAGCCTTATTGCTCTCCGTCAATGGCAGTTGTCAACGCTCCAAACAGTGGATAGCCAAGCGGGCGCTCAGATTGCCCGCAAAGCGCGAGCCGAACAAATCCTCAATCACCTGCACTATACCCGTCCGCTGGCAATGGGGTTGGCGACCCTCGGTATTCTCCTCTTTATTGTCACAATTATCTTGTTGTCAAGGGGACGCACCATGCCTCAATGGCTTTTATATATTTTAGTCACTCTCATGGCATGTGTTGGTCTCTTTCTGGCGTTTGTGTTGGGACTCCGCTGGCTCGTCGGCGGGCATATCCCCCTGTCCAATGGATTTGAAACCATGCAGTTCCTCGCTTGGATTACCACCCTTATCACCGTCACCTTAACCCTCGCCCGCCACGCTTCTAAACCTGCTGACACTTCGGATAATTTTCCTGACTGCAACGCGACCACAACGGGACCACTACGCGACCACAACGCGACCACAACGGGACCACTATCTAATCTCATGCTGCTCTCATTTGGGTATCTCATAAGCGGTATGACCCTCATGGTAAGTATGATGAGTGGCGCCAACCCGCAAATAACCAACCTCATGCCCGTGCTCCAATCACCGCTACTGACCATGCACGTCGCCATCATTATGATTGCCTATTGCTTACTGGCATTTATTACGCTCAACGGCATTACCGCGCTGATTTATCGCCCTGCGGCTCAGCAGCTTATGATATTCTCGCAAGTACTGCTCTACCCTGCCGTATTCTGTCTCACCATAGGCATCTTTATCGGGGCAGTATGGGCGAATATATCTTGGGGGCGCTATTGGGGCTGGGACCCGAAGGAAGTCTGGGCACTCATCACCATGCTCGTTTATGCGGCACCGCTACATAGCCGTTCCATTTCGTTCTTTCAAAAACCCATGTCATTCCATATTTACATAGTTTTCGCCTTTCTCTCGGTGCTATTTACGTATTTTGGAGTCAACTTTATATTAGGCGGACTACACGCATATGCTTAACTCGATTATTATAGGTGCTCTCACTTTCCTCATCTTCGGGTGTTCATACCCCGTAGTTATTAAGATGGAGTATTACTTCTCCGCCCGCTCTTGGTGGTGCTTTGCCGTAATCGGGATTATCGCTTTGTTGGACTCGCTTGTAATGACCAATAACTGCGCCTCCATTTTTTTAGGCGTGCTATCAGCCACTAACTTTTGGGCAATATCAGAAATTTTTGAACAACGGGAGCGCGTCGCTAAAGGCTGGTATCCCGCTAATCCCCACAGATTATCGTGAACTTCGCAGGTGTTATAGTAGGCATAGTGACCATCATATCTATTGCCATTTATCATCCTTTGGTGATTCTCTTCGAATACCACTTTGGGCTTAAAGCGCGGTGGATATTCGCCCTCTTAGGCGTCTTGGGCATCGGAGGAGCTATTCTTGTACATTATCTCGTAACCGATAGCTTCCGGCGTGAGACGGGAGAAACTGCACTGATGATCTTTGCCTTTGCCTCGTTCTGGTCGGTCGTTGAAGTGGGATTTCAACGAAAAAGGGTTCTTAAGGGACGCTTCCCAAAGAACCCTAAACGCAATGACTACTAAATTTCGTGGAGGTAGCGGGAGTCGAACCCGCGTCCAAACAAGGAATCAATACGCCTTCTACACGCTTATCTTGGCCTGCATTGTCGGGTAAGTACAAGACCCAAGCCACCAATACCTACCGTATCTGCTAAAATGTCATTCTTATAGCGCAGCATATAAGACCTATCCTTGCTATTTCCGCGCCCCTATGTCCGTCAGCCGCAAGGCTTGGCTCGGAGGGACGTCTCGTTTCCGGACCTGGTCCGAAAAAAAGTTGATCTACTATACTTCAATCAAGCAGCGAGAGCATACTCTGTGTTGCCAGTTAAATTTGATTAGGACCATTTAACGAGTGGATTCCCATCCTCGGCGTGCTTACATACCTATTCTACATGCTGTCAAAACCAATTACCCCCTATTGTAGGGCTTCCGCCATGGTAATAGCCGAATGTTTACTAACAGCCGAAGGCTTGCTAACACGGCATAGCCGTTACTAACAACGTCAGCTCAATTTCGTTGCAAAATTACACTTTTTTTTGCATATATCCAAAAAAATGTATATCTTTGCGCGAAAAACTGATAAAAAAGCATGAAAAGATTAGTTTTAGGGCTATTGAGCCTAATGATATCCACCCTCCTGATGGGCAGCAATATCTTGCGCGTCGGCGATGAACTGCTAATTTATGTATCGGCTTTGGACCAAGAAGCAGCTGCACCCTATAACCTGCCGTTGATAGGCGAGCACGGGGACGCGTTGTACTATATTGTGGATGAGGAGGGAGATATCCATATGCCGATTTTAGGTCCCGTACACGCCGAGGGCTTAACCATATCCGCACTGCGAAACAGCATTGAACTCAGTCTTTCTAAACAAATCAAAAACGCTTTAGTGACCATTATCCCAAGAGGCGAATATGTATCCGTTTTAGGCGAAGTCAATACGCCGCAACAAGTCGCCGGCTCTCGCATTTCAATCCTCGAAGCCATTGCTGCCGCCGGAGGGCTCACCAAGAAAGGGCAACGGAGCACAATCTATATCCTCCGTGAGGCGAACGGAAGCACGACCCGCCAAACTTTCACCCTGGACCAATTGTTGAACGCCGAGCAGACGTATTTTCTCACTAACCACGATATAGTTTATATAAAATAATCCCCCTATGAATCTCCGCACGCTTTTCCGCCAATGTCTGGCTAATTGGTATTGGTTTGTCATTACCTTTTTCGCCATGAGCATGATAGCCGGTATCTATTATATCAGTACCTCTAAAAAGTATAATGTCACGGCGAGCATCATGATTCGCACAGCGGACGAGGACACGCACTCCCCGCAGGCGGAGATGATGTCCATGATGGGCTATTCCGGCACAAAGTATGTTGACGATGAGATAGCTATTTTAACCTCAAAAGACATATCCGCTACGATAATCAGCCAATTGGGACTCGAATGGGACTACCGCGTCCGTCATTATTTGAGATGGGACGGCGTTTATCCCGCACCACGTATCAACATGGACTCTGTACGCACCGTTGCGGCAATGAAAGTCAAGGGAACAGATACCATTTGGACAGTCAGAATAGGCGACCAAAAGTACCGTATTCGCCGTCGCTCCATCCCTGCCCTTGTCGATACTTATAGCCGACGCATCCACGTGACGAAACTCAAGCAGGACTCCTATATCATCAAGTTAACTGCTGTCACGGATGTCCCCGCTCGCGAATGCGCTTATATCAATAAACAAATTGAGCTATACAACCTCAACTCCCTCCTTGAGAAAAACAGCATGGCTGAAGAAGCTGCCTATTTTATAGACGAGCGACTGAGAATGATTGAAGAGGAACTGAGTCAGTCGGTTGCTGACGCGGAGCAGTTTCGTCGCAACAACAATATGGTCAACCCGGGCGATGAGGCTAAGGTCTATTTCTCCCAAACGACCTCCTATCAACAACGTCTCTCGGAGTTGCAAACCCAGCAGAACCTCATCAATTATGTGGAGAACTTCATGCATCGGGCGGACTCAACTACCCTTATCCCTACCAATTTAGGCATCGCTGACGCAGCACTCACCAGTCTCATCAAAGAGTACAATAACTTACTTCTCAGGCGAATGCGCATTTTACGAACGGCATCGGACAGCAACCCCGTCATCGAACTCATTAACGAACAAATCAGCGCCATGCGGCAGTCCATCTATGCTTCTATCCAATCCGCCCGCAATAGTCTGGACATATCCATTCGGGATTTAGAGGCACGGAGCATGGTTGCCCGCTCAGAGATGAATCAATCTACCGCTGCCGAAAGCCAATATGCATCCTTATTACGGGACCGCGACCTCAAAGAGAAACTCTATCTCTATCTCTATCAAAAACGGGAAGAAAATGCAATCACATTAGCATCTTCCCTGATGCCGGCAAAAATCATTGACGCCCCCAAGCCCAATAGCATTCCCGCGACGCACCAGCCTAAAAAGATTGCGCTACTCATCCTGCTTTTGACCCTTGCGTTACCCGTCGGATTCATCTATCTTAAAAATACCTTGTAACCTATATTCTTCATGATACTCTGCGTAGCGGAAAAACCTTCTGTAGGGCAATATATCGCCCACGTACTCGGCGCTTCTTCACGTCGAGACGGGTATTTTGAAGGTAATGGCTACTGCGTCTCATGGACATTCGGACACCTCTGCGCGCTCTATGAACCGCAAGACTATGGCGACCAATGGAAGAGTTGGAACATGTCATCCTTACCGATGATTCCAGCCCGATTCAAAATCAAGGTCTTTGGAGATGACGGCGTTCATAAACAATTCAATATTCTCCAAAACCTAATCAGTCAAGCCCAAGAGGTCATCAACTGCGGCGATGCCGGACAAGAGGGAGAATTGATTCAACGCTGGGTTTATCAGCAAGCCGGTTGCAAGGTCCCCGTCAAACGCCTTTGGGTCTCCTCCCTAACCGAAGAAGCCATTGCCGAAGCCTTTAAACAACTCAAAGACCAATCCGCTTATCAGCACCTCTACGAGGCAGGACTCATGCGCGCCATTGGCGATTGGCTCTTAGGCATGAACGCCACAAGAGCATACACCCTTCGCTATGCCACTAATCGGCAAGTTCTCTCTATTGGACGAGTACAAACGCCGACCTTGGCGCTGATTGTTAAACGCCAAGAAGAGATTGACCACTTCGTTCCCACTACCTATTACGAGCTTAAAACCAAATATCGGGGAACGCTTTTCTCCATGGTGAAAGACGAAGATGACGCCGCCCAAAATACACATAAAGAGGAGATTGAAGCACTCATCGCTACGCTGCAAGATAAGCCACTTACCATCACTTCCGTCGAAAAGAAGAAAGCTAACGAACTGGCACCACGACTCTTCGACCTTACCTCCCTACAGGTGGAGTGTAACAAAAAATACTCCTTCTCTGCAGAAGATACCCTCAAACTCGTCCAGTCACTCTACGAGAAGCGCATCACGACCTACCCCCGTGTAGATACAACCTTCCTCAGCGAAGATATTTACCCTAAAGTACCTGCTACTTTAGCCGGCATCAAGGATTACTACCCCCAAGTGACACCGCTTCTTCCCCTTAAGGCTGATGGCGGAAAAGGGGCTTCCTCGCTGCCCAAATCCAAAAAGGTCTTTGACAACAAAAAAGTGACGGACCACCATGCCATCATCCCGACCGGACAACGTCCCGACAACCTCAACGAACAGGAGCGCAAGGTCTTTGACCTTATCGCACTGCGCTTTATAGCAGCCTTTTATCCTGAGTGTCAAGTCGCGAACACAACCGTGCTCGCACAAGTCGAATCCGTTCAGTTTAAAGTCACCGGTCGCGAAATCCTATCCCCGGGATGGCGTGCCGTGTTCGCCACTGCCGCAACGCCGACCGGCGATACCCCCGCGGACGAAGACGAAGCTAAAGAGACCCAGACCCTACCGACTTTCACCAAAGGGGAAAGCGGACCGCATGAGCCGCTACTCATCGAGAAAACAACGCAACCCCCAAAACCATATACCGAAGCAACCCTGCTTCGCGCGATGGAAACCGCCGGAAAAACAGTAGATAACGAGGAACTCAGAGACGCCATGAAGGAAAATGGAATAGGCAGACCTTCTACACGCGCCGCCATCATCGAAAAACTATACCAACGTAAATATATTGTTAAGGAGCGCAAATCCATTCGCCCTACAGAAATCGGCACCCGACTCATCGCTACCATCGTTTCCCCCCTCCTCAAATCGGCGGAACTGACCGGACTCTGGGAAAAAAAACTCAGGCAGATTGAGCGCGGGGACTTTGAGGCAGCCGAATTTTTGGACGAGCTCAAAACCATGTCCGCCCAAGTGGTGCGCGATGTGCAAACTGACCTCACCGGAATGTGTTGTCCTGTCTGCCGAAAAGGCACTATCATACGAGGCAAAACACGCTACGGATGCTCCCGCTGGAGAGAAGGTTGTAACTTCTCCGCTCCGTTCGACACGGAACCACAAAAATAAAGCCACTGCAATCAGGTACCTCGGTATCCTGACAACCCGGAATCCCCAAAAAATAGAACAAACATGTTAACTACGCATCAATTCTCGCTTCTCAACTGGAAAAAACTGCTCCCTGACCTCATCATCTTGGTCATTTTTATCCTCGCATCCGCTATCTATTTTTGGCCTGCTCTGCAAGGTAAAATCATTTATGCCGGAGATGGTATTAACGGCACTTCCGTGGTTCAAGAAAGTGCTAATTACCACAAAGAAACAGGCGATTATACCTTCTGGACAAACTCCCAATTTAGCGGTATGCCCAACTACCAGATTGGCGGCAACGGAGGTTACACCATAGACAAGATTTTTGCACCGCTTAAACGCCTGCTGCATTATGGCCCGTACAATGCCTTCTTTGTTTTCTTCTTTTACCTCTGCGCATTTTTCCTGCTCTTGAGGTCTTTTAAGGTGGACAAATGGCTCGCCTTAGCCGGCTCTTTTGCCATCTCCATGAGCAGTTATTTCTTCATCATTGTAGCCGCAGCGCATGGTGGCAAAACCGTTTCTATCACCTGGATGACACTGGTCCTGGTGGGGTTCATCTTGACATACCGCAAGCAATATGGATGGGGAGCAATCATCATTATGTTCTTCACCTACATCGGTTTCTTCCTGCATCCGCAAATGAGTTATTATATCTCCATGCTTATTGGAGTGCTCTTTTTTGCCGAACTCGCTATCGCCATACGAGATAAAGCTTGGAAACATTTCGGTATCGCCACGGCTGTTTTCTTCGCCTCTTTCGCCATCGGCATGGGAATGGGGTCCGCCAATATATTCACCAATCAGGAATATGCCGAGGAAACCATGCGAGGAGGACATTCTGACTTGGTAAAAGCCTCTGACGAAACCAATAAAACCGGTGGTCTCGACCTCGACTATGCCACAGCATGGTCTTATGGAATCAATGAAACCCTGACATTCCTCATTCCCAACTATATGGGCGGCGCTTCCGGCTATCATTTAGACGAAAAATCCCAACTCTATCAAGACCTTGTCCAAGCACGCGTACCCAAACGACAAGCCAAACAGTTCTGTTCCGCTGCACCCACTTATTGGGGTGAAAAAGCCTTTACATCCGGACCCGTCTATATGGGAGCTATTATCTGCTTCCTCTTCCTTTTAGGACTCATTATTGTTCCCGGACCCTATAAATGGGCACTGCTCATCGCGACGCTCTTTTCGCTCTTCCTCTCATGGGGGCATAACTTCATGCCAATCACAGAATTCTTCTTTAAGTATTTCCCGATGTACAATAAGTTCCGCGCCGTTGAGTCCATCCTTATTGTCGCCGAAATAACCATACCCCTCTTAGGCATCCTGGCTTTGCAGGAGATTATTACCAACAAGGACCGTAACTACCTAAAACCCATAGCCATTGCCGGAGGTATTACGGCATTTATCTGTTTACTGGTGGCTTCCTTCGGTCTCGGCTCTTTCACCTCGTCATATGACGCACAATGGAAAGGACAGGTCGGCAATGACATATACCGCATGATAGTTGACCAACGTCAAGCCATGGCAAAAGCCGACGCCTGGCGCTCTTTTATCCTTATCGCCCTCGCTTGTGTGCTGGTCTATGTCTATGCCCTCAAACGGTTCAAAACCGAATACTTCGCTTTAGCCCTTACCGCGCTCATTATCATCGACATGTGGCCCGTGGACAAACGGTTCTGCAACGACAGTCATTTTGTGACAAACAAGGATTTCAAAAAGGCATTTACTATGCTTCCTTATGAGCAATACCTGTTGGACAACGATCCGACCTATTACCGCGTGCTCAACCTCACCACCAATACCTTCAACGACGGCAGAACATCCTATTACCTCCACTCTATTGGAGGATACTCCGCCGCCAAACTCCGTCGTTATCAAGACCTCATTGACGAGCACATAGCACCGGAAATGCGCACACTCGCCCTAAACGGGAATAGGCTTATCGCGGACAATGCCCCCGTCATCAATATGCTCAATACCAAGTATGCCATTGTGCCGACGCGCGATAATGGCGCAGCACCGGTGCTTAATCCTTCAGCCATGGGACACGCTTGGTTCGTGGACTCTATCGTCTTTGTTAATAACGCCAACGCCGAGTCCGACGCATTACGCACATTCGACCTGCACCATATTGCTGTAATAGATACTACTTCGTCTGCTAACTGCGACCTATTCGCATCGGGTGCTGATCGGGTGCTCATCGGGTGCTCATCGGGTGCTGAACGAGAGCTCAACGAACTCGGGAGCATAGATCGTGATAACATCGAGCTTACATCCTATACCCCTAAAACCGTTACATACACCTGCCACATCAGCGAAACCCCTGTTCCTACCGAGCTGCACAGCGAGCAGGGTCCGCAGCCACTGCGGCGCCAGAGGATGGCGGTCTTCTCGGAGATTTACTATCCCCATGGTTGGAAAGCAACTATTGACGGTAACCCCGCCGATATCTTCCGCGTCAACTATATGCTCCGGGGAATTATTGTTCCCGAAGGGGACCACGAAATAGTGATGACCTTTATGCCCGATGCTGTCCGCAAAGGGAATACCCTCTCACTTATCTGTTTCGCCCTCTTCCTTCTCACCCTCTGCGGATATGGTGCATGCTATATCGTAAAGCGCCGCAAACAATAAAAAATACACTTTTATTTGCATATATCAAAAATATTTTGTATCTTTGCGGCAAAATTAGGATTAAGTGCATGAAGAAGTATATTTTAATTGCCGAAGAGGGCGAAAGAGCCCTTATCGATAAGTATCTGAAATTACCTCAGGATGAGTGGGAAGTGGTGGTTACCGGCGTAGGCGCAATCAATGTCATCCGCGCAGCGCAGACGCTCCCCAAAGACTCCACTATTCTCAATATCGGTTATGCCGGTTCTGCTAACTTTGAAATCGGTTCTGTCGTGCGTGTACAAGACAGCCGGCTCAATCACCCGCATTGCGGCTATACCGAACCCTTCCAACCGTTAGACACTTTGCCGCCTCAATACCTTAAGGTTGCACACATTGACTCCGTCTGCTACTCAGGGTCAGACTTTGTACTTGAGAGCGATTTTCATGACTGCGTCTTTGACATGGAATTGGCATATATAGCGGCATTCGGGTTTGCCAAGACCTATGCTATCAAAGTGGTAAGCGATAACTTATCCCTCCATACCTATCACCAAGTAACGAACGGGGTGGAATAACCTGTTTTATGAAAAGAGTGTATCGCTTAGCCACCGTTGCTTTGGTTGCCGTTATAGGTGCTCTATTGTCGGGTTGCGACAAACCCGCGCCCCAACGTCCTTCCTATCGCACCGGGCAAGTGCAAGCAACTGATACCACGCTACTGACCTTGATGGCACTCAATGAGCGCCTTGCCGCGGAGGCAGACAGACAAGTCTCCGCCTATATACGGAGTAAAGCCATAGACGCATATCAATTGGAATGCGGAGCATGGAGTGTGCGTTCCCAAGCCGAGAGGCATGACCCCCACGATGACACACGCGCCGCTGAAGTTGTACTGACTATCCTACGCCTCGACAGCACACTCCTGGTGCAAGAAGACCGCTTAGTACGACCGAACAGCGAACATCTGCCAATGGCGGTAGATGAGGTCATTTGGGGCATGCGAGACGGAGAGTCACGAACACTTATCTGTCCATGGTACACTGCTTACGGCGCTACCGGTAATGATGCCGTTCCGCCTTATACCAATTGTATTATTGAGATTTACGTCAATAGAAGATTATGAAACTAAAAACGATCATTTTAAGCCTCTTGGGCATTGCGCTGTTAGCCTCATGTTCGAATACAACGACGTATTCGCGGCAACTCAATGCGGAGAAAAAGTTGATTAAGAACTTCATCTCCCGCAATCATTTGCACATAGTGACCGAGTTACCCGCAGACACAGCATGGACCGATAGCACATATTATCAAGTGCCGGGGTATGACAATCTGTATTTCCACTTAATCCGTCGCGGTGCAACGGAAGGAAAAGAACCCATAGCAGTATCCGAACACGTGGTGATGCGGTATAAGAAATACACCCTTACCGAAAATGCGGACACTATTAGTTACTGGTCGCCCTTAGACAGTGCTTACCCCGTTGAGTTCATGTACCTCACGGACTACCAAAATGCCTGCACGGCATGGCATGAAGCCGTCAGACTCATGGAGTATTCCGGCTCGGAGTGTACCATCATTTGTCCTTCCAAACAGGGCTTCACTGCAGACCAAAACACGGTGACACCCTATGGTTATCAATTAAGAATGCAAATCAAACGATGAGTTTAGTTAAATCTATTTCAGGTATCAGAGGGACCATCGGTGGTCCGGTTGGAGAGGGTCTTAATCCCCTTGACATAGTCCGTTTTACGGCAGCATATGCCGTACAGAGGCATATTGCCTTACCCAATAATAAGAAGATTGTAGTCGGTCGCGATGCCCGTATCAGCGGCGAAATGGTGGATTACGTAGTTACAGGAACCTTAATCGGCATGGGCTATGATGTCATCAATATCGGCTTAGCCACGACGCCAACCACGGAGATTGCCGTCACGGCTGAACAAGCCGCCGGAGGTATAATCCTGACTGCCAGTCACAACCCTATCCAATGGAACGCACTTAAACTACTCAACGAGCACGGAGAGTTCCTCAATGACGCCGAAGGCAAACAGGTCTTAAAGATAGCCGAAGAGGAAGGATTTGTTTTTGCACCCGTTGAGCAAATAGGTCATGTCACGCATAAGGATTACCTCCCCTATCATGTGGAGCAAGTATCAGGTCTGCAATTGGTGAATAAGCCGGCAATAGAGGCTGCCCATTTTACCGTGGCGATTGATACCGTCAATTCTGTAGGCGGACTCGCCATACCCGCGATGCTCAAAGCACTTGGAGTAACCAATATAATTGCCCTGAACACGGAACCTACCGGACATTTTGCGCACAACCCTGAACCGATTCCTCAAAATCTGAAGCAGATTAGCGACCTCATGAAAGAGGGACGCGCTGATGTCGGTTTTGTGGTAGATCCCGATGTGGACAGGCTTGCCATCATCTGTGAAAACGGAGAGATGTTCGGAGAGGAATATACCCTCGTCTCGGTAGCGGATTATGTACTCTCACACACTAAAGGCAACACTTGTTCCAATCTCTCCTCAACCCGTGCCTTAAGTGATATCACCCACGCACATGGCGGTACTTACTCCGCTGCTGCTGTCGGAGAAGTCAATGTAGTAACCGAGATGAAACGCGTCAATGCCGTAATCGGCGGTGAAGGAAACGGGGGGGTCATCTATCCAGCAGCGCACTACGGACGTGACGCCCTGGTCGGAGTAGCACTTTTCCTGAGCTTATTGGCACAGAAAAAAATGAAGGTTTCCGAATTAAGACAAACTTATCCTAACTATTGTATTTCCAAGAACCGTATTGACCTTACGCCAGCCATGGATGTGGACAATATCCTTGCCCATGTCAAAGAGGTCTTTAAGTCCGAGCGTATCAACGACATAGACGGTGTTAAAATAGACTTTAAGGAAGGCTGGGTACATTTGCGTAAATCCAATACAGAGCCCATTATTCGCGTCTATTCCGAAGCCGCAACTATGGCGGAAGCAGATGCCTTAGCGCATAAAGTAATGGATATTATATAAACTGACTATTGAGTATTTATGAATATATTGATAACAAACGATGATGGTTGGGGCTCACAAGGCATTTTAGCACTGACGGATATTATGCGCCAATTGGGGCATGTCACAGTACTTGCACCCGACGGACCACGCTCCGGCTTTAGCAACGCCATTTCCTCCACAAAACTGATAACCCTCAAGAAAGTGATTGACCCTGCGCGCGAAGATGTGGATATATACATCACAAGCGGAACACCCAGCGACTGTGTTAAGATTGCCCTTAATATTATCTTTAAGGGAGATGAAAGTGCCATTGACCTTATTGTCAGCGGTATCAACCACGGCTCTAACGCGTCTATCAACGCCATCTACTCAGGTACAATAGGTGCTTGTCTCATAGGTGCAGAGCATAATATCCGCGCCATCGGGTTCTCCATTTATGACAACAACACAACGACCGACTTAAGTCATTTCCTGCCTTACATTCGCCCGATTACGGAGGAGTTACTTAATCGTGACTGGCCAGCCGGTATGTGTTATAATATCAATGCCCCGTTAGGACCGATTGAAGGCGTCCAATGGGCGCGTCAGTGTCGCGGACACTGGGCAGATGAGATTGCCCCGAAAGGAGTTGCGGAGGATGGTTCGACACTCTATGGACTTGTCGGTTATTTCGTCAATGACGAACCCGACGCTACCGATACGGACGAGTATGCCCTGCACAACGGGTTCATCTCCATCCAACCCTGCACACCCGATATGACTTTTTACCCTGCGCTATGAGTTTCAAAGAGCGTATAGACCGTTATTGGGTAGGCATTGTCATAGGACTCGCACTACCGGCCATTTTCGGATTGCTCTATATCAATGCCAATAACCTTTGGTACGCTTTATCTACCTTTCAGTTCGAGATGGGGTCAGTTCTAAATAAATTGCTCCTGGTAAGTGTATTTCCTGACTTAGCACTCATCTTTGTCTTTTACACGACGGACACTTGGCGGCTTAGTAAAGGGGTTTTAATTGGCGCCCTACCCTATATTTTAACCTCCATCCTCGTTAGTTTTTGAAGAAAAATATAAAATAACCAACTTAATCAACGTGCTCTCTACTCAAAAATCATACGATTTCATCTAATCTCATTACAAAATCCAGATTTTAGACATTTTTCCTTGGGAAAATTTGCATATTCGTTTTTTTTTGAGTATTTTTGTGCGCAAAAGTATTGAACTAATCATACAGATATTATGAAAGGCATTATTTTAGCAGGCGGTTCGGCTACGCGGCTCTACCCCTTGAGTAAAGCAATCAGCAAACAGATCATGCCGGTATATGACAAACCGATGATCTATTACCCGCTATCAACGCTTATGCTGGCGGGCATACGGGAAGTGCTGATTATATCCACACCACGTGACTTACCGATGTTTGAGGAGTTATTAGGCGATGGCACTCGATTAGGGATGCGTTTAATGTACAAAGTTCAGGAAGTCCCCAACGGGTTGGCACAAGCATTTGTAATCGGTAAAGAGTTCCTCAATGGCGATAAGGGCTGTCTGATATTAGGCGATAACATGTTCCACGGGATGGGGTTCGAGCGCATGTTGCGCGACGCTGCGGGATTAGAAAGAGGAGCTTGTATCTTCGGTTACGAAGTGAAGGATCCAAGCGCCTACGGTGTGGTAGAATTTGACGAAGAGGGAAAGGTTTTGTCTTTAGAGGAGAAACCGGCTAAACCCAAATCCAATTATGCCATTCCGGGGCTATATTTCTACGACGAGACCGTGTGCGATAAAGCCGCATCATTGAAGCCCTCCGCTCGTGGAGAGTATGAGATAACGGATTTGAACAAACTCTACTTGGCAGAAGGAACATTGAAAGTCAAACTCTTCACCCGAGGGTTCGCCTGGTTAGACACAGGAAACTGCGACAGCCTCTTAGATGCCGGCAACTATATTGCGACCATACAGAACAGGCAAGGCTTTTATGTCGCATGTATTGAGGAAATAGCCTGGCACAACGGATGGATTAGTTTAGACCAATTACATGCCTTGGGCAAAGAGATGAAAACCGCCTATGGCAGGTACTTGGAGAGTTTGGGACATAGCAATTGACAGATAATAGTATAGATAGATATGAAATATAAAATTCAATTCAGATGTGAGGAAGGTGAGCATTTTCTGAGGGTGTTTGAATGCAATCCCGAAGCAACCTTCCTGGATTTACATAAGGCCATTTTAGCCTCTGTGAAATACCCCGATGACCAAATGACGTCCTTTTTTCTCTGTAATGAACAGTGGGAAAAAGAGCAGGAAGTGACCTTGATACCCATGGGGAATAGTTTTGAGTACGATAATATGGTGATGGAGGAGACCAAACTCTCTGATTTATTGACGGAACAAGGTCAACGTCTCATCTATATCTTTGACCCGATGTTTGAACGCTATTTCTTCGGTGCGCTTAAGGAGATATTGCCCGGCAATGTAAAAGGGGTTCGGTGTGTCGAAAAAGCCGGAAAAGCCCCTGAACAGTTGCAAAAGGAAGAGTCGTTAGAGGGTATCGTAGGTAAGGACGGCCGCGCGGCATGGGAGTCTGACGAAGATTTCTACGGCGATAGTCAGTACAACGAAGACGATATTGACATGGAGGGTTTCAGCGACATGAGTTTCGATGACTCCATCTACTGATCGAATAGTACAAGTTATAGTAGGTCCGACGGGTGTAGGTAAGACTGCTTATGCGTTGGAGATGGCGCAACGGTGGGGATGTCCTATCATCAATGCCGACAGTCGTCAGATTTACAGAGAATTACCAATAGGCACTGCTGCTCCGACGGAAGAGGAGCGAGCATTGGTACCACATTTCTTTGTCGGTACGAAGTCTATTGTAGAAGACTACAACGCAGGACAATACGCCCGTGACGCCTTAGAGGTAATAAGCCAATATCCCAAAGTCATCTTAACCGGCGGGTCAATGATGTACATCGATGCGGTGTGCAACGGATTAGACGATATACCGAATGTCGAACCCGCCTATCGCAAGAAGGTTCAGCAACTCTATCGGCATGAAGGATTGACGGAGTTGCAAACAGAGGTACAACGGTTAGACCCCGCTTATTGGGAGATCGTGGACCACGCCAACCCCCAACGGCTAATGCACTGCTTGGAAATCTGCTACCAGACAGGGGAGAGTTATTCCCAACTCCGAAAGGGACGGCGAGCCGCACGGGACTTTAAGGTTCAGAAGATAGGACTTATACGAGAGCGCGAGGTACTCTATCAACGTATCAATGAAAGAGTACTCAAGATGATGGACAATGGATTGCTGGAAGAGGCAAAAAGAGCATTTGAAATAGTCGGTGAACTAATACCGAATAGTCTTAACACGGTAGGGTATAATGAGTTACATGCCTATCTGCAAGGGCAATGTTCTTTAGATGACGCCATTAAAATGATTCAACAAAACAGTCGCCATTACGCCAAACGGCAGATTACATGGTGGCGGAGAGACAATGAGATACAATGGGTAGCATTATGAAGAAACCGGATTATATATTTGAGACCTCCTGGGAGGTATGTAACAAAGTTGGCGGCATTTATGCGGTCTTATCAACTCGCGCAGCAAAAATGGAGGAGGAATGCCCCGAGCATGTCGTATTCTTTGGACCCGATTTCGGGGAACACAGTGACATGGATTTCAAAGAAGACAAGAAACTCTTTAAGGGATGGCAAGCCCCTATTCCTGTTCGTATAGGCCATTGGCAAGTACTGGGTAAACCCATTGCCATTCTCTATAATTGGGACCATTTATGGGCAAAGAAAAACGACATCTACGGGTGGGCTTGGGCTAATTTCGGGGTTAAGTCCCATGCCGCCTACGGTGATTATGACGAGTCTTGCCTTTTCGGTTATGCAACGGGGCAGGTCATGGCTTCCTTAGCGGCCTTCATAGAGGTCAAAACCAAGCAGCGCCCTGCAATTGTAGCGCACGCGAACGAGTGGCAGACCGCTTTTAGCATCTTCTACCTGCGCGCATTCTGTCCTTCAATAGGCACATTATTTACGACACACGCCACCTCCATCGGTCGTTCTATCGCCGGCAATGGCAAACCCCTTTACGACTATTTTGAAGGCTATGACGGTGACCAAATGGCAGAGGAGTTAAATATGGTCTCTAAGCACTCAGCTGAGAAACAAGCCGCCATATGGGCAGATTGCTTCACTACCGTATCAGACCTTACCGCCAAAGAGTGTAAGCAATTGCTCAATAAACCCGTAGATATCGTTACTCCGAATGGCTTTAATAAACCCTACGAAATCAAAAAAACTGCCCATAAAGGCAAGTTGCGGATAGGTATAGCCGGTAGATTAGAGATAAAGAACAAGGGTATTGATGTCTTCTTAGATGCCGTTTCCCGGGTACGCTGCCCATTAGAGGTTTATGTAATGATACCCTATTTAGAGCGAGAGGATTACCGGGTCGGAGAAGTTGATATTCACTTTGTGCCCGTTTACCTCAAGGACTACTTTAAGCGTTTGACAACACTTGATTTGACTTGTTTCCCTTCTTACTACGAGCCATGGGGTTACACACCCTTAGAGTCTGTCGCATATGGTGTGCCTACCATAACAACAGATAAAGCCGGGTTCGGGTTATGGTGTCTTGAGAACCATATTGAGACTATCGAACAGGGCGTGGAGGTTATTCACCGCAGCGATTCCAATTACTACGACGTTGCCAACTCAATAGCGCTGACCATTGAGCGTTTTGCGGCGATGAGTGACATAGAAAAAGCCGCAGCATCGCATGCCGCAGCTTTAGTAGGTAAGAAAGCCGATTGGAATGCCTTCTTCAAGTACTATCGCAAAGCCTATGATATAGCGCTTACAAAGTCTCTAAAACGCGTTGGAGCCAAGCCCAACAACGGTCAGTCGAAGAAATAGACAACCTCTCTTGAGGCGAGTGAACACCATACATCTGAGGTCCTATCGACACCATGTCCAGCCACGGATATTTCTCAAGGAATAAGCCGCACTCTAACCCCGCATGAATAGCGAGCACTTGCGGTTCTTGATGAAACAGGTCTATATAGGCCTGTTTTGTTTTTTCCATCAACGGCGAGTGTACATTCGGTGTCCAACCCGGGTAACCATCACCATGGGTCACTTCGTCACAAACGGCAGCCAAAGCCCGCTCTACCTCATCTTTGATACGATGTTTCTCCGACTCTACAGAGGAGCGCTGCGAGGTATTAATTTCGATATACCCCTCTTTCATCTTGATAGAGGCCAAATTGGTTGAGGTTTCTACCAGATTGGGAATATCACGGCACATGGAAATCATACCGTGCGGACAAAGCCATAAGGCGTTAATCAACTCTTTACCTTGGGGAATAAAAGTCTCCGGTTTTTCATAACTATCAAGACTCAGCACCATTTCTTTCTCAACCTCTCCATAAGTTTTTTCGACAGAGGCCTTATAGACATTGAATGTTGCTATAACCTCATGCTTATCCTCTTCCGGCACAACAAAGACTGCTTGCGCTTCGCGGGCTATCGCGTTACGCAGATTACCGCCCTCTATGAGTGAAAGACGATAATCGAGAGCAGCTATCTCGTGAAGGAAATTGACGATTATCTTATTGGCATTGGCTCTGCCCTTGTTGATATCATCTCCACTGTGACCTCCCATAAGCCCTTTGACGCTTATACGGAAAGCAGCTGTTTTGCTTCCGTCGTCGGTAGGCAGGGTATGATAATGATACTTGGCTAAAGTGTCAATTCCTCCGGCACAACCGATAAAGATTTGGCCGTCATCCTCGGAGTCGAGGTTAATCAGTTTGCGGCCATGTAAGTAGCCGTCCTTTAGTTGGAAAGCACCGGTGAGACCGGTCTCTTCATCCACTGTAAAGAGGGCTTCTAAAGCCGGATGACGTAGTGTCTTGGAGGTCAAAGCTGCCAAAGCCATAGCCACGCCGATTCCATCATCCCCCCCTAACGTTGTTCCCTTGGCTTTCAACCAATCACCATCCACATAGGTTTCAATCGGGTCTCGGCTAAAATCATGTATAGTATCATTATTCTTCTCGCAAACCATGTCCATATGGGCTTGCAAAATAACGCCCTCATGCTCCTCATATCCCGGCGTCGCCGGTACGCGCATGATGACATTCATTGCCTCATCGCGAACACAATCTATCTCGTGCGCTTTAGCAAAATCCACTAACCACTGACTGATTTGTTCCTCGCGCTTGGAAGGACGAGGCACTTTACATATCTCACTGAAAATATCAAATACTTCTCTTGGTTCCATATTTAACGTTGAAAATTAAAAGTTTCACCATTAAGGGCTTCGGGCGCCACCATCAATCAATAGTGCTCCGAGCGAGCAAAATTAATGTAGCGCCTCCGGTTCTATCTTTCGCAAGAACTCTTCCGGATAGGAGATGCGGTTAGGACCGGAAGGCTCACCGTAATCATTACGTTTGAAAGCGCCATTCTCCTCCTTACGCTCAACACCATCAAGATATTTGGTGATAAGGAAAATGCCTAATTCCTTCCAGCTCTCCACCCCTTCAGTCGCGGTTTGGCAACTATAGTTGGTCAGGAAGAGACGGGCATCAGCATCTGCCATCGCCGCCGCCTGTCGGTCTATATCCGGCACTTGGCTGTCGTAATATTGCTCAAGTTCCTGCTGTTTAGTCTTCACATCAGGATAAATGCGGCTGTACTTAGGGTATGTCCAATTCGCTACGATATTGAAGATCCACCACGCACTTGTCGGGCTATACGTATAGAGGTCTCCGTTACCCTCCTTTAAACATTCAGGGATTGCCAGTATCCGACTATACATCGGCATATAGAGGTTCAAGTTGGCATCATCAACTCCGAACCAAAAGATACCGCCTACCTTGGGATCAGCGTAACCGCGCATCTGGCTGATAAAACTCCAACCGGTCTGTTGCGTAGCAGTAGGACGCGGGTAATAATAATCAGTGCTATCTAACTTATAAACCAATCCGCCATAGCGCAACTTGGATTCCCATGGTCCTGCTGCTATACCTTTGGTTATATCAATAGGTGTACCCTCATATTGGTCACGCATGCAGGCTCTCAAATCCTGAACGGACACTTTGCGGTTAGGACGAATGAAGAGCGGCATAGGTTCTCCGGCATCACTTCCGTGAGTCGCATTAAAGGTTTGACCCGTTACATAGTCGAGGTAGTGATCCATATCATCGTTGAAGTGCCTAAAGAAACTCCACACGCGTGCCTCACAAGCGTACAAGCCGCTAAAAGTATAGGGGCAGTATGCCGCCTGGAAGGAAAAATCACTATCCTTTCCCTCAAAAAGCCCTTTCTCACGAGCAAAGCGCACAACATCCTTATGCCACATCCATTGACCGTCCTTGCTCGTCATAACCTCTATTTGGTTGCCATCCTTTGTCAATTTCAATTTCTTGGCACCTTGCTGCGGGAAAGTCGTTATACGAGCCTGGTTAGCATGGGCGCTGATGCAGTCATCGGGAACGCGCGTGGCAACCCATACAGCTTTTCCGCTACCGGGACCGCAACCAATAAAGTCCATAATCCACACCTCGTTAGGGTCGCCGATAGAGAAAGATTCGCCTTCAGAAGCATAACCGTATTTTTCCGCTAATGTGACCATACAAGCTATCGCCTCACGGGCTGTCTTACTACGCTCTAAAGCAATATAAATCAAACTTCCGTAATCAATACCTGCCGTATCCCAAAGTGCTTCCACACCACCATAGGTCGTCTCACCTATGGTCACTTGATACTCGTTCATATTACCCACTACGGAATATGTATGAGCTATTTCCGGAATCTCACCTAAAGGTTTGCCGGTATCCCAGTCAGCCACCGTACGCGTAGAGCCTACCGGGTGGTCTGCAGCTGATCTAAAGCGCAAAAAACCATACAAACTATAACTGTCTGCAGCGTAAGTAATAAAGGTACTTCCGTCCGTAGAAGCGTTTTTACCGACTACAAAATTGGTGCACGCAAACGCACCGACTGCCACAACAAGGGCAATTACTAACGTGACTATTTTTTTCATATGCATTTAACTATCGAATAAGACCCGAGCGTCCGTCTATGGCAGCGGAAATCTGTTTATGCTCTTTGATATATTCTATATAAAGGTCGCGAATCAGCCAACCTTCATTCCATATCTCGGTGTAATGAGTTAGCGGTGTCAACTTATCCATCCCCTTACTGAGGTAGTCACTGGTAGCGACATGGTATGTCTTGTCGGCCTCAACCGATACCCAGTTGGTTTGCGTAAGATCAGTGGCAATCGCGACATCAATCAACTGCCCGTCCTCCGCATAAATACGCATGCCCCCGCAACCTTGTCCATTCTCATTGATATAAATCTGACCAAGTTCGAGAAGGTCTTCCCCACTGAGCGTTAGGACAACCAATTGGTTATCGAAGGGCATGAGTCGGAACACACTGCCGATAGTCAACGGGCCCTTAAGCCACTCGCAACGCATACCTCCTTTATTGACGACACTGCAATCAACATGCCCCGGATAGTATTTTCGGGCTACCTCTAAAAGAGCATCGCTTGCCCAGTTCAGCATAGGACACTCCGGGCCATACTCATCTACCGTGAGGTCCACCAAACACTCGCCGATTATCTCATCCATCTGCGCCTGCATCTCGCGGCGATAAGGCTCTATTGACGCTATGTAGTCGCTGTCAGCAATAGCGTCTAAAGTGCTGTCTATGACAAATATATCGCCACTCGTTTGTTGTACTCGGACTTTCTTTTGGCAACCAAGCATCGTTAGTGATAGCGCAGTAAGCGCAATTAGGTAATAGCATTTATTCATGGTATAATTCAATTAGTTTGTCAATCAATGGCGGGACTCCTTTGGTAGCAACCTCTCTAATAAAGGTGACACGATGAGCATATTCTCCCAATTTAGGTTCACCCGGGTCCACAATATAGATAGGTACATTGTGCGCTACATATTGGATTAAACTTGCGGCGGGATAAACATTCAGACTTGTCCCTATAACCACTAACACATCCGCTTGGGCTGCTATCCTACACGCCTCATCGAAATAAGGAACACCTTCACCGAAGAATACTACATATGGTCTTAATAAAGAGCCATCCGGATGCTTATCCCCATAATGCTGCTCCCACCCCTTAATCGGCATTGTCGCCGTCTCGTTCTTTTCAGAACGCAACTTCATGATTTCGCCATGAAGGTGAGTTATTTGAGTTGAGCCTGCACGCTCATGCAAATCGTCGATATTTTGGGTGATAATGCGTGTAGAAGGAATTACTTGTTGTAACCTTGCTATCGCCAAATGCGCGGCATTGGGTTGCGCGCTCATAGTGGTCCTACGGATATCGTTGTAAAAAGCAACACATTTCTCGGGGTTGCGAACCCACGCTTGGTGCGTGCAAATCTCCTCAACCGAGTAGTTGTTCCATAACCCGTCGGTGTCGCGAAAGGTACTTAAACCGCTCTCTTTGCTGATGCCGGCACCCGTAAAAATGACGATGTTCTTCATAATATCCAAGCTTTATGGCGCAAAAATACAAAATTATTTGCAAATGTGCAAAAAAACTTGTACTTTTGCATACTTTTTTAGATAATATGACTATTTTATCGCTGGATACAACAACTTCTGTTTGCTCTGCCTCACTTGTCAATGACAAGGAGGTGATAGGTGCATTTCACTCGTTTGAAGGGCATAATCATGCTGCAGTACTGCCCCAAATGGTAGAGCAATTGCTCTCGCTCTTGCATGAGCGGGAGGAGTCCCTTGACGCAGTGGTGCTTAGTGAAGGACCCGGCTCTTACACAGGCCTCCGAATAGGGGCTTCGTTTGCTAAAGGCCTCTGTTATGGCTTACAGATTCCGCTGATTCCCGTCTCGACATTAGACCTCTTAGTCTGGACTGCACAAGCAGCAGGCGTAACGCCGGCATATTGGGTGCCGATGATTGATGCGCGCAGAATGGAGGTTTATACCGAAGTATATGGTGTCACGCCCCCTGTTGCTAAAGTGATTGATACCAAGGAGACTCTGGAACAACTATGTCCGAACACGGATATGCCGATTTACTATTTCGGTGACGGTGCGGTCAAATGTCAAAAGATATTAGCGGGCGAGCGATTCCGTTTTATAGAAGGGGTTTATCCCAATACTGATGTAGTCATGCCACACTTAGCAGACTGTAAGAAACTGACAGACAAAGACATTGCCTATTACGAACCATTCTATCTGAAAAATTTCCAGGCCGCACCAGCTCATGTGAAAGGACTTAATTGAGGCATGAATAACCGACAACAATATATCATTAAACTTTGTTTCGGCGCATTACTGATGCTGCTCATACCATCATGCGCAACAACGAAGAATACAGGTGCATCGCGACGTTTTCACGCAATGAAAGTGCGCTATAATATTTTTTATAATGGTAACAAGGCATATATAGACGGGCAGCAGGCTATTCAGAAAGCACATTCCGATGATTTTACCCACATTATTCCCCTCTATCCTGTCTCCGACCACGATGCCGCTAAGGCTGCCGCCGCACAGATGGATAAGACCATTGAGAAATGCCGAAAAGCCATTAAATTGCATTCCATTAAAGCGAAACCCCAGCCCGACCCCAAACGCAGATCCGACCCTACCTATCGCGCATGGTTGCAGCAAGAAGAGTTTAACCCCGTCATGGGAGATGTCTGGATTAGACTCGGAGAAGCCGAGTTTTTTAAAGGGGATTTCTTGGGTGCTATCGGGACTTTTACCTACATCATCCGGCACTTCGACTATGACGCCGAACTTATAACTCGGGCCCAACTCATGATTGCACGAGCATATGCTGAATTAGGGTGGCAGTACGAAGCTGAGGATTATCTTGCTAAAGCCAATATTGATGTCCTCTCACGCGAACATGCCCCCCTTTATGCCGCTACCAATGCCGATGTCATGATGAAGGCTAAACGTTACCAAGAGGCACTGCCATTTATCAAAATTGCCATGCCTGCGGAACGACGCAAGGTCTATCGACCGCGATTCAGGTACGCCATGGCACAAATCTATGAGTTACAAGGCAACCGAAATGAAGCTATCAATGCCTACAAACATGTCATTAGAATGACACCGGCTCCCGACATGGATTTTAATGCCCGCATACGCCTCGCCGAACTCAACGGACGCTCTTCTATCAAAAAACTTAGAACCATGACCAAACAGTCCAAGTACAAGGACCGTTTGACGGAGATCTATGGTACAATGGCGTCCATCTATTTGGCAGGACGCGATACCGCCAAAGCACTGGAATACTATAATCTTGCAGCTGAGAACAGCACCACAGCCGGACTCGCCAAGGCTAAGGTATTAGTGACTGCCGGCGATATCTATTATGATCGAAAAAACTATGCTGCGGCGCAACCTTGCTACACGGAAGCTGCCAACATCATACCCGCTACGGACGAGGACTATCCCCGAATCTCGCGGAGAGCGGAGAGTCTCGGGGACTTGGTGCTACAGTACGGCATCGTGACCTTGCAGGATTCCTTGCAACACCTCGCGGCACTATCGCCCGAGCAACAAATGGCTGTAGCTGAGTTGTTGGTTAAGGCGCAGATAGAAAAAGAACTGAATGACTCCTTGGTAGCGGTGCAAGCAGCACGCGATGCCGAACTCAATGAAGACCCCCGTAGCGTCAACACCTCAAGGATGTTCGGAATGACGACCTCCCAAGATTGGTACTTCTATAATCCTCAACTCATCAAATCCGGTGCACAAGCATTCCGGCAGCGGTGGGGAACACGAACTCTCGAAGATAACTGGCGACGCTCTATCAAAACCGCTACAGCAATCATGCCCACAACGGAAGACGAACCGGCTCTTACGCCCGACTCTCTAACCACCGATTCCCTTATCGCCGACTCACTCAGTCGCACACCCCTCGTCACCGATAAGCATGACCCATACTATTACCTCCAGCAAATACCCAAAACAGAAGCAGATATAGCTGCATCGGATAGCTTGATTGCGGACGCACTTTATAACCTTATTTATATATATAAGGACGAAGTGGAAGACCGTGAACAGGCGCTGGCGACTACCGATGAGTTCGCACGACGATTTCCCTTTGATAAACGACTCTCCGAGGTACGCTACATGTGGCATCTATTGGACCTTGACCCTGCCTCCGAAGAATATAAAATGCTTATTCGCCAACTCAATGAAGCTGATTCTATCTATGAGGCAACATACGAAGCTTATCGCCGATCGGATTTCCGAACCGTCAGAACCAATACGGCGTATATGGAGCAACATTTGCCTACTTCCGATTTGATGCCCAGATTCTTGTTCCTCAATGCCGTTGCTACCGCACGGACACAATCCCAAGAAACTTTCATAACCGACTTGAGGAATTTAGTCTCCCGCTATCCTGACCACTCGCTCAGTGCCATGGCGAAAGACTTCCTCGCCATGATGGGACAAGGCTCTGAAACACAACACGGAGAACTCTCGTCTAACTTAGACAACTTGCGCACCGATGCTGCTATAGTCGCAGACCGACCGGAAGATTCCACGAAAGTTTTGTCGCCCGAAACGCGAGAGCCCGCTTATGTCCTCCTCTATTTGCCCGTGACAAACGGCACACCCGCCAAAGAAACCGAAGCACACCTTAATAACCTCCTCTACCAAACCGCGTTCTTTAACTTTACACAATTCCTCATTAAGGACTTTGAATTGAGACCATTACCCGCCTTTGCTGACGGAGCGGCTTTGCGCGTGCAAGGATTTGAGTCGCTCGAGGAAGCCCAATGGTATATTGACCTCACCGCTAATGATACTGCCTACACCTCCGAGTTAAAAGCTATGCATGTCTCAATGATTCCGATTACTGAATCCAATGCTCTTTTAGTGCCCATAACCTTCACTTTAGAACAATATTTGGACTTTATTAGGCCGATTTTGAAGAAAAAGTAAAAAAAATTTGGTAGTTTCAAAAAAATGTTGTACTTTTGCACGCTCTTTTAGAAAGGGGCATCGGGATGTGGCGCAGTCCGGTAGCGCAACGGTCTGGGGGACCGGAGGTCGCAAGTTCAAATCTTGTCATCCCGACTAAAAGACGAACATTCGTCTTTTTTTTATTATATTTTGAATTGATGACATCAACTAATGTTAGTCACCATTGACCAATTATCAACACTCCTCGAGAGCGCTACTCTCATCCACCGCGGGCGCAATACCCTCTGGCGAGTGGAGGTCGAAGGGAATCCTCTCTGCATCAAACAGTATGGCTTTGCTTCGCCGCTCAAACGATGGGTCTATCGTTATCTGCGCCCATCTAAAGCACAACGCGCCTGGCGCAATTCCCTCCGACTTCGGCAAGCTGGCATTGACTCGCCCGAACCTGTCGCAATCATTGAAACACACACTCTTTGGGGAATCGAAAAGAGTTACTATATTTGCCGATATATAGAGGGAACAACACTCTATCGCTGGGGAGACGCGCCCTTAAACGATATTCGACCACAACTTACCTTATTTGCCGAGTTCACCGCCTTATTGCATAATAAAGGACTGATGCTTTCCGATTTCACGCCCGGCAATATACTATTCTCTCATAGACATTTTACGCTCGTGGATACCAATCGTATGTATGTTGGCAAAGTGAGCATTAAGCGTGGATTGCAGAACATGGCGGGACTCTGGCTCCAGCCCGAAGCGGCAGCACAACTGGCTCAAGACTATGTATTGGCTCGGGGGGAAAAGGATGCTGAGCATTATATCCGCGACTTCATGCGGTTTAGACGCTCGTTCTGGCTACACTTCGCCAAAAGGCATCATCTCCATGACGTCATTATCCACCACGATGTCGATGGCACTCAATTTACCTATCATTTTAATTCTACCATCCGATGAAACACTACCTTCTCTTCGCTTCACATAGTTACGCTTTCGCCATCCTGCGTCCCCTACAGGACGAGATACGCCGACGCGGAGATGACACCGCATGGTGGCTTGAATATTCTTGCCCGGACTTGCTCCAAGACGGAGAAAAACGACTCTATAACCTCCGCCAGGTAAAAGACTATCACCCCCTCGCCATCATCGCACCCGGTAACTGGGTCTACCCTTTCTTCCCCGGCATCAAAGTCCAGGTCTTCCACGGATATCCTATGGCCAAACGCATCGAAGCGATTGACGACCATTTCACCCTGAGAGGATTTTGGGATATCTACTGCACGCAAGGCCCCAGTAGCACACCCTATTTCACCAAACTGGCTAACCAAAAGCGTTATTTCCGCATCTATGAAACCGGCTGGTGCAAAGCCGATACTTTCTTTGCCCCGGATGCAGCGGTAGAACCGCACCGTGAAAGACCCTGCATCCTCTACGCCCCCACGTTCAGCAAAGGCATCACATCCGCCTACGAAATGGCATCCGTCATTGATAACTTGGCGCGAACCCAAAACTGGGACTGGTTGATTACCCTTCATCCCATCTTACTCAACGACAATAAACTCATCGCACAATATCAACAACTCGCCGATAAACATGATAATGTCAACTTCATCCGGATTAACAACGGCGTTGAGACCTTTCGACTCACAGATGTCATGCTCTGCGATAGCAGTAGTCTTATTGTCGAGTATCTGATGATGCATAAGCCCGTCGTCACTTTTCGCAATACACACCCCGGACCGCATCTCATAGATGTCACCGATACCGACATGATAGGCTCCGCCATCGCATTGGCACTCACACGACCGCAAGCACTCATGGACGCTATTGAGAACTACACCGCATACCACGAGGCACACCGAGACGGACATAATGCCGCACGAGTCCTTGACGCAATTGACGACTTCAACCTCAACTACCGCAACTTGATGCCACACAAACCGCTCAACATCTACCGAAAATTACAAATGCTCATCCGCTACCTCAAATCTTATCACTAATCTGTAATTAGGGCTCTGCCCTATCATTAGCTATATGGATACTCTCCTCACAACCCTCGGCACCTGCCTGTACTTGCCCTTTATTATACAATGTTTCCGCATGTCTTGGAGCAAGGACGCTTGGCCCCGCCAAATCTTGCTGTTGGCACTGTTCTTACAATGGACGACCATTATGCATCTCCCCTCCGTCATGTACATCACTTTCGGTATTCTCACCGTCGCCTTCATCATCTATATAGCATTCTCCGACCTCTCTTCCGTAATTAGGGCTCTGCCCCGTAATTCGTCACTAATAATTACCCTCCTCTACATCACCTGCTTCACCGTCTCACTCTCTTGGTCGGTCGTACCCCTAAAGGGCGTTCTCGCCATTCTCAGCACCGGAGGACCGTTGCTCATCTTCACGCTCATTGGCACCTCCCTGCACACCACTTCCGAGGAACGCGTCCGCATGCTCCGAGCCGCATGCTCCGTTGCCTATATCTTCATCGCCATGACCTTGCTCTCATGGCTCCTTAGCTGCGCCCAACTGCATATCTACCCATGGCAATGGCCTGTCCTCACGAAGATGAAAATCGAATACCTTGACACCTTCCACTATATCTTCCGATGGTTAGGAGGGCTACATGGCTACACGCATCCCTCGTATAACCTCCTCCCCCTCTTTGCTATCACCTGCCTCGCTATTGACCTGCGCAGAATGAATGCCATAAAGCCCTACGCTTGGTGGCTGTTATGGGCGGCAGGAGCGCTCATTACCCTCCTCGCACAATCACGCATGGGACTACTCTTTGTCGGTATCGAACTCGTCGCCTATCTCATCCTCATTCAGCCTACCCTCCGGCGACGCATCATCGCGTCCATAGCAACCGCCGCAATCGCCACAACCGCCATAGGATGCACACTACCCTTCTGGCAGCAATACGGCGCTGACCCCATACGAGATGAACTCACCGCCAAAACCTTACGCTATATCCAAGCTAAACCCTGGACAGGCGCCGGTGCCGGAGCACTCAACCCTGTCGAGATATGCCATACCATCGGAGACAACTCATGGCCACGTGTAGGAACTATCACACCCGATATGAGAGTCGAGGACTGGAAACCAAAAACACGCATGCTACCCCATAACCAATGGCTCGCCGATTGTGCACATGCCGGCATCATCGCCGGCTTACTCTGCCTCGCACTCTATCTTTTTCTCACCCTCCAAGCTTTCCGAACACACCAATGGGCTGCTTTGACCTTCATCCTCATCTTCATCATCTTCAGCTTCCTCGAGCCTCCACTCTATATAGGCAAAGGACTCTACCTCTTCGCCCTCCTCACAGCCTACCTGACGGCAGTTCAAAACGCCTCCCAGCCTTGTGCGCGGAGGGGCAGTTCTTCGCCATTACGCCCGACAAGTATTGTACCATAGTCCGGCTTGGTGATATGACCGATGAGATAAACATCCTCAAGGGGCACTAATTTCTCGTAGTCCTTAATATCACAGGTGAAAAGTAACTCATAATCCTCACCGCCATTGAGCGCACAGGTGACGATATTGAGATTCATTTCCTCGGCTACCTCTGCTGCCTTAATATCAATAGGTAGTTTATCCTCATAAATAGCACACCCCACTCCGGATTGGGAACAAATATGTTTGATTTCCGAACTGAGTCCGTCACTGATATCCATCATTGCCGTGGGATGAATGCCCGCCTTCCTTAATTGTGCGATTATATCGCGCCGCGCCTCCGGCTTTAGTTGCCGTTCCAAGAGATATTCTCTATCTTTGAAAGCATCTATTCTGTCACCTATCAAAGTCTCGGCTCCACGATATGCTAACCGCTCACGTTCCAATAATTGCAAACCCATATAGGCAGTTCCTAAGTTTCCACTGACACAAATAAGGTCATTAACCTTAGCTCCATTACGATAGACGACATCTTTCCTTTCCGCCTCGCCGATACACGTAATAGATATAGTAAGTCCCGTCATAGAGGCGGAAGTGTCTCCACCGACTAAATCCACTCCATATCGCTCACAGGCAAGGCGGATGCCACTATACAATTCTTCTATATCTTCTACGGTGAAACGCGCAGAAACACCTAAACCCACCACAATCTGAGTCGGAGTGCCGTTCATAGCATATACATCGCTAAAATTGACTACTGCCGCCTTATATCCTAAGTGCTTAAGGGGAACATATTCAAGATTAAAGTGAACACCCTCTAACAGTAAGTCCGTGGTCACTAACTTGACTGGCTCCTCACCTTTCGCCCCCGTCTCGCGGATAACCGCACAATCATCTCCGACTCCTTTTAAGGTTGAAGGTTGTTGATACACCATCTTATCGGTCAATTGCTTAATAAGACCAAACTCACCTAAACTTGAAATCTCTGTTCCGTTCTTTTTCGTTGTCGCCATAATCGTATTTTTATTTTGGGCGCAAAGATAATAAATATTTTCGATAATGCCAAATTTAACTATCAAAATTGTTTTTTTTTTGCATATATCATTTTTTTTATGTAATTTTGCGCGATTGTTGCTAAAAGTAAAATAAATCGTATTAATAAACAATAAAAAAATTACAATTATGAGTAAAGTAACCGTTGTCGGCGCAGGTAACGTAGGTGCTACCGCCGCTAATGTGTTGGCTGTTAAAAATGTAGCCAGCGAAGTTGTCTTGATTGATATCAAAGAAGGTGTTGCAGAAGGTAAGGCCATGGATATCATGCAGACAGCCCAGTCTATTGGTTTTGATACCGTTGTAAAAGGTGTTACGAATAAGTACGAAGAGACTGCCGGTTCGGATGTTGTCGTTATCACTTCAGGTATTCCACGCAAGCCGGGCATGACTCGTGAAGAGTTATTAGGCGTTAACGCCGGTATCGTTAAGAGTGTTTGCGAACAAGCTCTCAAATACAGCCCCAATACCATTTTCGTTATTGTGAGCAATCCTATGGACGCTATGGCTTATCTGACACTCAAGGCTACAGGTGTGGCTAAGAATCGCGTTATCGGTATGGGTGGCATGCTTGATAGTAGCCGTTTCAAATATTTCTTGAGTCAGAAATTAGGATGCAATGCCCGTGATGTAGATGGTTTCGTTATCGGTGGGCACGGAGACAAGACCATGATTCCTATGACTCGCTTCGCCACCTATAAAGGTATTCCGGTAACAGAGTGCATCAGTGAGGCTGAACTTGAGGAAGTAGCTGCTCAGACAATGGTCGGTGGTGCTACCTTGACCGGTCTTCTCGGCACCAGCGCTTGGATGGCTCCGGGTGCCAGCATCGCTTTCCTTGTGGACAGCATCATCAATGACCAAAAGAAGATGATCCCATGCTCCGTTTATCTCGAGGGCGAATATGGCTTCAAAGATGTAAACATTGGTGTACCATGTATCATTGGTAAAAACGGTGTAGAGAAGATCGTTGAGCTCAAACTCAATGAAAAAGAACAAGCTCTCTTCAAGGCTTCCTACGAGGCTACCGCAGCTACCACCGCTACCCTCCACGAGATTAATGCAATCTAATTGAAACCTATATTGATACAATATGGATTTATTTGCTAAATGTTCATCCGACGCCAACGCCACCCGTTTAGGGATGGCGAGGAAGTTGGATGTGTATCCCTACTTTCATGTTTTAGAGAGCCGCCAAGCTCCCGTTGTCCAAATGGAGGGACACCGCGTTATCATGCTCGGTAGCAATAACTACCTCGGTTTCACGGAAGACCCCGAAGTCATTAAGGCGGGACACGAAGCATTGGATAAGTACGGCACTGGTGTGAGCGGAAGCCGATTCTTGAACGGCACTTTGGACCTCCACATACAGTTGGAGAAAGAGTTAGCAGCGTTCACCGGTTACGAGGACGCTATGACCTGCTCTACCGGTTTCCAGACTAATCTGTCTATCATCAGCTGCATCTGCGGTAAGGATGATTATATCCTCAATGACCGCGAAAACCATGCTTCCATCTACGACGCTTGCCGACTCAGCTTCGCTAAAGTATTACGCTACAAGCACTCCGATATGGAGGACCTGGAGCGGATGCTGCAAGCGATACCTGTAGATGCCGGCAAACTCATCGTCACTGACGGCGTATTCTCCATGCGCGGTGATATCTGCAAATTGCCCGAGATAGTGGCGCTCGCAGAGAAATACGGTGCACGCGTCATGGTGGACGACGCCCATGGTTTCGGTGTCTTAGGACCTAACGGACGTGGTACCGCCGCGCATTTCGGTTTGACCGACAAGGTGGATATAACGATGCTCACCTTCAGTAAGTCCCTTGCCTCTATCGGTGGCTGTATTTTGGCGAAGCACGCAGTGTTAGACTGGGTGAGACACGTGAGCCGACCGTTCATCTTCTCGGCTTCATTGACACCCGCCAGTGCGGCGACCGCTTTGGCAGCACTTCATAGATTGCAGCAAGACCCGGAACGCCCGCAACGACTGATGAACATCGCCCAGTACTTCCGTACAGGACTTATCAATGCCGGTGTGAAGATTATTGAGGCACCGACGCCTATCGTGCCCATCTTCACCTATGACACAATGGATACGCTTTGGTATGGTAAGAAGATGTTTGAGGCAGGCGTATACGTTAATCCCGTTATCACACCGGCTTGCGTTGAAGGTGAGTGCTTGCTGCGCACAACGCTGATGGCGACCCATACAGAGCCCGTCATTGACGAAGCCGTGGAGATCATCGCTTCTGTGCTCAAAGAGAAGCCTAACTACAAAAAGCCTAAGAGAAAGTGAAAAGAGCGAAAACGCTGCTCATCACCGGTGGCTCGTCCGGTATCGGCAAAGCAACCGTAGAGGTCTTTGAAGCTCACGGGTGGCAAGTTTATGAGTTGAGCCGGCATGGCAGGATTGCCTGCGATGTAACGAACCCCGAGTCGGTGAAGCAAGCTGTGGCGAAAGTGATGAACGAGGTAGAGTGGTTGGATGTCGTTATCTCCAATGCGGGATATGGTATCAGCGGTTCTATTGAGTTTACTGACATTGAAGATGCTAAACGGCAATTTGATGTTAATTTCTTTGGTGCGCTCAATCTAACCCAAGCCGTTCTGCCCTATCTGCGCAAGCAACAGGGCGGACGGCTTTTGTTTACGAGTTCCGTAGCAGCTGTACTCCCTATTCCCTACCAATCGTTTTATTCCGCGACGAAAGCAGCCCTCAATGCCTACGCATTAGCACTACAGAACGAAGTGCGGCCATGGGGTATTGAGGTCGCTGTACTGATGCCCGGCGATGTGCAAACGGGCTTCACCGCTGCACGCAAGAAAGAACTTCGCGGGAGCGATATTTACACCCATATGACAGCAGCAGTGGAGCGTATGGAGAAAGATGAGCAAACCGGTATTCCCGCTGCGAAAATAGCGGCTATATACTACCACATGGCCACTCGCCGACACCTATCTCAACAATATATCGGCGGCGGGGAGTACAAAATTTTCTGTTTCCTTGATAGACTTCTTCCAAAGCGTTTAGTCAATTGGATAGTCGGTAAGTTATATTCATAAATGGCAAATATTCATTTCCACATCATTAGTCCCTCGGGGGCGATTGCCCCGGAATTGATTGACGGCGCCATGAAACGTCTCACCGGCTGGGGATATACTGCAACGGAAGGGTGTTATGCCCGCAGTCAATCTGGTCGTTTCGCTGGTACAGACGAAGAGCGGTTCAGCGACCTTATTGAGGCATTCAAGAACCCTTCTACGCGCTATATTCTCTGCTCTCGCGGCGGATATGGGTTACAACGCATTGCAGCGGAGATTGCCCAAGCACCGCTACAAGGCTGCTTTAGCAAGACTATTATCGGCTTCTCAGATGTAACGGTACTGCATCAGGCATTGGCAGTGCGAGGAATAGCGACTCTACACGGTTTCATGTGCAAAGGACTGAGCGAACTGAATGAGGATAGCCCCGCCTTGCGAGCATGGCACGATGCGGTAGAAGGTAAAGCCTTGCACTACGAAATGAGCGGTGAACAAATATCTCCGCTCAACCACTATGGTGCTATTCAGGGAAGGGTCTTTGGCGGCAACCTCAGTGTACTCTATGGACTACAAGGTACCAGACTTAGCCTCGAGGAGGTTATGCGCCAGCAATGCAGCGAGGAAGAACGCCCCATCCTCTTTATAGAAGATATCGGTGAGAGGCACTACCACATAGAGCGAATGTTACTCAATCTGAAGATGGGCGGCGTGTTTGCTAAAATAGGCGGGCTGATAGTCGGACAATTTACCGACTGTGAAGTTGACAAGGGAATGGGCGAAACCGTCTATGAGACCATTGCACGAGTCTTAGAACCATATTCAATTCCTAAACTCTTTAATTTTCCGGCAGGACATATAGCTGAAAACATGCCCCTTTGGTTTGGAAAAGAAGCTGTCCTTGAAATCAATAAGGACAACGCCTCTCTCTCTTATTGAGCTACACCGGAATGGGACGCAATCAGGTAACAACCTACCATCACCAATACAACGCCGATCCACTGGAGCGGCGTTATTGTTTCCTTTAAGATAAGCCACCCGGACAGCATAGAAAACACAAAACCTATTGAAGTCAACGGATACGCAGTGGATAGAGGATATAGTTTAAGCATATAGACCCAAATAAGGTTGCCGCCGGTAAAGAGCACTATGGCTAAAATCAAAATGGGGTTAAGGATTACATTATGCCATATCCAAGACCATGTCCAAGAGAGCGATGGCACCCTGTCTAACGCTATCTTCAGCAAAACCTGCCCCCCAATCAAGGTCACTTGATTGACCAGCAAAAGAGAAATTAATTTTAGCATATTTCTTTCAACTTTATACTTTTCGCTTTCGTAATTCGTAATTTGCAATTCGCCATTTTAATTCTTCCTCTTACTTCCCTTCCACCGATAAGCTATACCGAGGCTCACCCGTTGGGGATAAAGCGTAGTACCCTGGGCGCGGTTTTCGCTCTTATAGAAAGTCACCACATCCGTTAGGCTCACTTGGTAATTTGCTAATATCGATATACCGATGGGAAACTCATAGCCTAAAGAAACAATGATTCCGGAGTGATTATCGTGAAGTGCATAGGTTTGCAACTCATCAGCCGCAGCAATAGGAGTTGGCGTCTCTACATTCGTATATTTTCCCACATTTGAGGCAAACGTGAAATGCGTATAAGGACCCGCGCCAAAAGACAGATAACCCTTATTCATATTCCCGAAACGCCCCATAAATAGCACCGGCAAATCAAAGCCGAATGACCATAAATGTTCCTGAGAACCCTGCACATAGAACCTGTTCTGCTCCGCCGTCAACGCCAAACGACCTTGGATGGCAAAGTGTTTCGTCACCACAAAATCCACTAAACCGGCTACATCTACACCCACCTGCATATAAGACTTAACCTGCTGAATGCCTTGAAAGAGAATGAAGTTGGACATATTAGCCATTAACATGATACCACCCGTCACACGCTTGGGCAAATCCTCCTGGTCTATCGTATCCATATTGATCTCCGTATCCCAGGCCTTTACCTTTTCACCTGCTTCTACTAACTGAGCACGCAGTTTACCACCGTTCTCTTGTGCCATAACCGGCAACATCATACTTAGCAGTATGACCATGGATAGATGTTTTCTCATAGCGCAAAGAATACCGTTATTTTGACTCCGTTACGTCCCCAACCGCCCAAGCGACGGTGCATGCCGTTTGGCAACTCATAGTCGTTGTAAGTCAAGCGACGTACATAGTCTATTCGTATAAATTTAAGGATATTTTCTAAACCGACTGTCATCTCCATATACGGCAACTTACCGATCGGTGAAGACGTGTAACCGTATTGATAGATGCCGTTCTCGTCAAAGACGCCCGACTCCGGCAACTTGTACAAGCCCTCATTCCCCGCGATAAATGGGTTATTCTTGGCAGTCAAACCACCATAAATCATTGAGAACGATACCACTCCGCGCAACTTCAGCTTATTGATTCCCGGTATTCGGTTCAGTATCCAACCTTTGAAGAAATAAGTTGCATACAATGCTACGTAGGCGTCCATCATAAACTCCATCGGCTGCATCAAGTTAAACGCGTTCTTACCCAAGAATATCGAACTTGATGTCGTCGGACTATATAGCTTCGTGAACGGCACTTTATTCCATACCATACCGGTCTGAATACGTGCATCCAAGTGACCGAAGGACGAAAACCAAAAACGCTTCTCAGCCGTCAGTTGGGTGATGTTGTAGAAATAGCCACGCCCCCCCGAAAATCGGTCGTCCAAATAACCGAACTGGTGGCTGATGGAGATAACCGGAGCATCTTGCTCCAGGGTAAAGGGAGTCTCTATTCCCTGACGGTTAATCGGAAAATTAGACCCTGGCGAGTAACGCAACTCAAAACCTAATTGAAAATCGTTATAGTGCGTGAACTGCTGCGAGGCACTGATGTTCCCAAGCGTGTCGTAAGCCAAGATACGGTCATAACGCATCGAGCCCGCAGCCTCATTATTCTCATACTGAAACCACACTTTCGTGGTCAACTGTATCGGCAACTCCTTAAAATACATCAACTTACCACGCGCTATATACTGATAATTCTTCAGTACCGGCTTGCCCGTCGGGATTGACATCAATATATTATCCCGCTCTAATACCGAGTACTGTTGAGCCGGTTCTTCCACATCATACGAAGCGCTGAGCATCAGGTAATCCCGGAGCGGCTCATACAGATGATAACGCTTCTTGTTGAAGGAATACATGACCTTGAGCTCCCCTTTCGGACGCAAGTCCGTCGTACCAAAGGCAGCATAAGTTGACAAAAACCAATGCCTGTTGAAGTTTGCCGTCGTCTGACCGCCTAAACGCAAACGAACACCCTCTAACCTGTTGTAACTTACCGTACTGTAAATAGGACCGAAATCCCACTTCGACTCACCCCAGCGCGTCGTAGGAACCGTCGCTACATATTCGCTGGCAAAAGCGTCTATCGTCATGAGCAACGAGTTGAACTTCGGAGTTGATTTGAACTCATTCACAAGGTCCATCACAGAACTCTCGTAGAATGTCAATGGCTCCGGCCTATGGTCGTCCCAGAACTTGAAGTCCTCCTTCAAACTTGTCGTGTCATTATCGCTGTCCATCAACGGATTTGTCGCCATACGGGGTGCCGCCTCACCTTTCTTGGTAGAGTCGCGCTTATGACCCATTGTGTAGTTCGTTATGAATGGATTGAAAGCTTCCTTATCTATTTCTGTCTCAAAGTCAAAACCCGTGTAAATCTTTGTCTGACGGGCAAGTAGCGTACGCTTCTTATTAGTCAAATAGAACTTACAATAAGTAGAGGAACGTTCCGGCACCCATAGGCCGTTGGGCAATTGGGTGTAATCACAAGCTACAGAGTAGTCACTCACAAAATTGAGGTTGATATGGGTCGGCACATTGAGGGTAAAGCGCTTCAGTTTATAGGTTGAAGAGTCGTTGATGATATAGAGGTGACCCGTAAAAGAGTAACTTTCGCTATTCACCGGCACAAAAGCAAGGTCTATACACTCATATCCATCAACCATCAATGTATCCATAATATAGTACTGATAGTACGCGACGGCCAAACTCGAGGATAACGGTGATACAAAGCGGTTGAACAGCATATTCATGTCGTTATCGTTAATCTCTACATCGGTAAAGATAGTCTTTAACTGCTGCTCAAGTGTAGCGGTCGGCATCAACGACTCAAGACCGAAAAAACGCTTCCTGTCTATGCGCTTCTTCTCGCGGTGAGGCTTAGCTTGGTAGTACTCATGACCGAGGTTCTCGCGGATGGATAATGTAATGGCTGGATAGACGCCCGTCGTGTCGATATATTTCTTCACGAAATTAACCGACTTCCAAAAGCCTTTCTCGAAATTGGGCGTGAAATTGTCAAGCGCAAAGGACTGTCTGTGATAGGTGGACGCAATGTAATGCTCTTGCGTCTTGGGAGTCAGAGAGTCCTTATGGGCGATTACATTCTGAATCAGCTCTACGGCGGGGTTATTCTTCCGTTTATATTGTTGCTTACGGTTTTTCGGCGTAACAACTATCTCGTCCAAACCGTAAGTATCAGGCGTCATCTTAATCTTCTTATTCTTGACGGTCTGACCACTACGCAGGTTAAACATCTCCGTCTTATAGCCCATCATCTCAAAGTTGACGGTCGTATATTCCTTCGTTGTGGAGATGCTGAAATTACCATCCATATCGGATGTTGTACCGATACCTGAGAAAACAGAGCCTTCCGAACTGGGTTTGATGTAGTAAATCTGCACAAATGGCAATGGCTCACCCGTTTCGGCATCAACCACGATACCGCTGACGCTCGTTTGCGCACACAGGTTAGTGACTGCCAAGAGCAGTAAGACTACCAGCCATGCTATTTTGCTGTATTTCTTTTCTTGCATTGGATTATATCTCTATACCGCATCCGCACCTCATCCATCACATCTTCCCATGAGCGGGTAAGGGTTGATGCAGCATTATTCGCCACAGGTTCAATCAGTTCAGGGTGATCAATGAGTAATTTCAATTGTTTAGAATAAGCTTCGGGCGTATTCTCCGCGAGGAAACCGTTTCCGTCCGCAGTAATAACCTCTGCGGTCGTTGAGCCGGCAATCATCACAGACGGAGTATGCATTGCTGCCGCCTCACGGATAGTCAGAGGCGATGTATCATACAGTGACGGGAATAGGAACAGGTCCGCTGCCGCTTGAATCTTCTTAAGACGCTCACGGTCTTTCACCACACCGAGGAAAGTCACTTTATCTTGCAACCCGTATTCTGCCACCTTGGCTTCTATATCCTTCATCGCATAACCCGAACCACAAGTAAAGAAGCGGAAAGGCAACTCGCGAATTTCCTTCAACGCATCAAGCATCAACGCCCAGTTCTTTTCCCATATATGTTGTCCTACATAGAGGAACATCAACTCGTTATCTCGCACACCGAGTTCCTTGCGCATCTCTTTACGCATTACCGCTATCTGGTCCACCGGCGTGACAAAATCATTTCCATTATCAACAACGGTCACCTCACCTTTATAGCCGTACTCACGGAGCGTCTCTTCTACCGCGGCCTGCGGAATCCATACGGCATCTGCCTGTTCATAGAGCTTAATAATCCGGCGTATCATCATGTCGGCAATCCTCTCGCTATGCGTACCGCGCACAAAATCTTCACGGTACTTGGTGTGGAACGAAGCCACAAAGGGGATATTTTGCCTTTTCGCCGCCCGAAGTGCCAAATGAGCGGAAGAGAACGGGCAGTGGGTGTGCACAATGTCAAAAGTCAATTGGTTAAACTCCCGCTGAAACTTAAACGCCACTTGCGGTACACCGGCACGATAGGGCTTACGCACAAGCACGGGAATGGAACTGTATTGCATAACGGGATAGGTCATCTTCGCTATGAAAGGCTCTGCATCAGGCACATAGGGCGTAATAACGCGCACATCCTCACCCCTGTCCTTTAGCCACCAGGCATAATTCAAAGTCACCATCGCCACGCCATCCATCACTGGCGGAAAACTATCATTAAAAATCCCGATTCGTAATTGCTTATCCATCATAGATTACTATATTGATTCCTTTTTAAATATCACTATTGGATTCCTTTTTTTTAGATATCACTATTGGATTCCTTTTTTATATATCACTATTTGATTCTTTCTTAATTTGATCTCAGCCCCGTCCCCATTACATTTTAGTCTTGACTCCTGACTCCTAACTCCTGCCCACCTCTCACTTTTCACCCCGATATGACTAAACGCCATTTTAAGCGCGCAAAGATACAACATTTTTCTGAATGATGCAAATAAAATCTACTTTTTTGCCTATTTTATTAAAAAATAGCATAAATATTTTAGGGATCATCTATCCGCACCACCCTAATAGACAAAAGAAAAAAAAAGAGAGATGATAACGGATTCACACCATCAACACCCCTCAATAGTTTCAACAAAGAAATAAAATATGTTATATTACTTTAGCATAAAATATACTGTATTACCTGAACGAGAAGCAATAAATCCATGTTCAATAAGAGCGAACCACGAAGCTTCTTTACTAGATTCGGCATATCCAAATCCGTTACTGTAAAGCCATTTTTGGATAGTTGCCTCATCCCAAGAGTGACGCCCCTCGCTCGTTAATTGTTTACTTATGGTGCCCCATAATTCCGGCTTTATTTCCGCCTTTGAATATGTCCCATCTTCTAAAGTCATATTAAAAGCTGTGCGAAATTCATCATATGTGCTTGAGGCTGTCCAAACTGTGTACTTTTCAGGACCACATGATTGTAAAGAAAAAAACATAGCAAGCAATACTACTGGAAAGAGTTTAAAAATAAATTTTTTCATAACGAATAATTTTAAAAGTTTAAATTGTTATTTTATTGTAATAATGAAATTAAGTTCTTTTATACATATAAAAAGCGTAAGCCTTTGTCCGCTTCATTTGAGTTTTTGAGGTCCTGAACTTACCCTGTGAATCAAATTCTACGCAAAAGCCCACGCCAATAGCGTGAGCGTTGATAGGCTTTTGCTTGATTCACAATAAGTTTTTTGAAGTTGTTCAGGTTTCAAAAACTCAAGTTTGGCTTATAACGCTTTAAGTATGTATGTTGTTTTGTTTGTTTTATACCATAGGCGGTTAGTGTTCGTGGTTTAATAGTTCGTAATTATAATATTTACTTTGCAAGTACAAACCTGTTTCAGGGTCTGAAAGTTGGTTGTATAATGCAGAATTATACAATATATCCAATGCCTCCGGCAAGGTCTTATGCTGTTTCTCCATAACTATCTGCGTCAAGCCGGATAATACATGGTCAATCATATATGTTTGTTCAGACGTCATAATAACTGCAAGTATTGAATAGCACGTTCTGTTCCAAAGAAATACTGACTGTTTAGTTTGCGATAGCGTAATTCTTCCACTAATTGCTGCAACGTAATCTGCCCCATCTCATAGCGATCCAATTGTATAACAACTCCATCGTCCGCAACAGGTCCAATGACAATATCAAAATTATGCTTGAAACCGATCTCAGAAGCACGTCTATTTTGGAAAATAAACTCTGCCCATTCATCAGACACACCATTAAAAATCTTCACATTGAGCGAATTGTCTTGCAGACATTTGTCGTCAAACAGGAAGGTCGTAACAACGGGTTGCGCATCCAAATAAAGACGCGCTTTTCGTTTAGCCATTTCTTCGGCTTGTGTCTTAATATCTGTAAGATAGAAGCCTTTACCAAAATCCTTATTGATATGACCGACAGAAAGGTCTATATGTTCGATGCGGACATTGGAGCCGTGATATAATTCAAGCATAGCGCAGTCCTCCACCATGGTTTTGACAAACGATAGTTAAATCTTCAATAGCAGTAGCCACCGATTGCTGGTGTTCGGCTTCATAGCAATCGTCAAGGAAAGCTATTCCTGCAAACTGCTTTAGATACAGGTAGGCTTGTTTGGCAGTCATCTTGTAGTACTCTGCAAACTTGCGGATGATAAAAATAATATATGCAGGTTTGAAGTCCATAATTCAGTCCTTTCTACAAATTCGGCGCAAAGGTACGAAAAAAAAGTGAGATATGCAAATTTATTTGCTGTTTTAGTGGTTTTTGCGGCAACTTGCAGATTATGGAGTTTTTATTAGCGGCGCATCAAATACGGATTTCCCGGAATAGCGGGCATAGCAATCATTCATACAAGCCACCACTTCCGAAACAGGGAGATGGTGCAGACTATAGGTTTCTATCGGCTCCGTCATATCCGGATTGCCATAGAAGAAAATAGTAAACTTTGAGGCGTACCCATCGGCTTCTCCTAACAATTTGGTGCACGCTATTTGCTCCCAATTCAATGCCACCTCTACATACTTCGGCATTAAGAGCCAACCTCTTACATCTATTGCATGAAAACCGTTATTATCAATCTCTATGTACTTCTTACTTCTTGAAACCATAGAAAATGAGAATAATATGGCAAGAACGCATACTACTATGATATAAGGCCAACCGGCTTTTAGCCCTACAAGAAATAGCAATAATATCAATATTGCTAATACATCAATAAAAACGAACACATCCAACCAAGAGAAAGCATCAAATCGCCCTCCCTTCGGAAAGGAAAGTCCTTTGCAGTAGAATTTTGCCTCCGACATCACACTAATAGACTTTATAATGAGAAGAAGGAAAGATAGAGGAAACAAAATGAGCATAATAGGTCCTATAACTTTGAAGTTTGGCGAATATGATTTAGAAGTCTTTTCTATTCGCTGAACTTCACGGCCTCCGCTCACACGATTAGGCTTTGCTTCCGTTGCCCTTCCATTGTATTGATACATAGCATCTTCAGCCGCAGCTTGTTGTAAGGCATTTTTTGTTTTAATCAAAACCGCTCCGCCGGAAGCTTTTTTTCCATAAGCAAAAACCGCCTCTTCTGGTGGCACATCTTTACGCAAAACTATTTGTTCTTCAGGTGGCAGATCCTTTTTCTGCACCCCGTGTTTGCCGTCCACGATGTAATAAGGCTCCTTTCCCATCAACATGGAAGCGCTGATAAGCAATAAAAAAGAAAATACGAGTCTTTTCATTATTTTTAACCGGTTAAGGAATTAAATATAAAGGTGTTTTTATGACTTACAATTACGACTGTTGCGATATTTCAAGTTTCAAGTGATGTAAAGTGATACTTTATAGTTACTTATAAGTGTTTTTTAGGATTTGTCGGTTATGTTTTTTTTCTTAAAATTATTGCAACACTACTAACATATAATCTCTTGGCGGAATTAAATATTTACATATTTTTGTCCCCTCATTCATCCCCTTCCAATATCTCCTCTGATAATTTCCGATAATTTCGGATAATCTCCGATAATTTCCGATCCCTTCTGACCTCTTCCGTCCTCTCTAATCCCACTATTTCCTCCCCCGACAGTAACGGGACCACAACGGGACCACTACGGGACCATTAGCATAGATCGGTTATAGATCGCTTATGGATTAGTGATAAATCTCTTTACGACTCTATCCCCGTTTCGCCACTCCCTATTCTGCCTTCTTTTTACGCGCAGTACCATACTTGGCTCCAAATGCTCGACGATTGGCTGCCTCCGCCTCACTCGCTACATGATTACTCCGGTCTGGACAGCGTTGAGTGATAAACTTGCCGTTTACTTTGCGAACATACGTATTACTTTCTCCCGATAACTTGCCATGTACACCGGCTATCGGATCAATAAATTTCACCGTGGACATATATCTTCTATTTTTGCCTACAAATATACAACAAATTTTTGGAATATGCAAATAAAAGTGATTTTTTACAAAAATATACTTATTTTTGTCGGATATTTTGCCTATTCGGCAAGTCTGTGCTTGCACAAGCGAAACGATATTGGCGAAATAGCCGCATGTGCTTGGGGCACTAAAAATCGCTTTTATATCGTATTTTAATAAAAATGAGGCTACTATTCGGGGGAATGACGCCAATGCGTCAGGCGGAGTCCGAATATACAACAATTTTTTTGGAATATGCAAATAAAAGTGACCTTTTTACAAAATTTCCGTGCAAAAATGATTTTTTTTCATAAATCCTTGCATAATCCAATTAAAAGTTGTACCTTTGCGCCTAAAAAGGATTCTCTTCGTTCAACTTTTGGCATAGATGCCGAGATATCAAAAAACTCAGTAAAACTTTTAAATCCTATGAGAAACATTTTCATTACTATGCTCTCGCTAATTTTATTGTCCTGTACCGCCAAGCAGACACGCTTGGAAAACGAATGCGTCTATTCCCCGCAGCAAACGGAGTTCGCCTTCTGGTCCAATTCTGCGGAGCAGATGGAGGTTCTTCTTTACGAGGATGCCTGTCGGGAGGCGTATCAAACTATTCCCTTGACTAAGGATGATCAGTCTTTCTGGCATGCTGCCGTCAAGGGTGATCTGGCAGGCAAGTACTATACCGTTCACTCCTTTCAGAACGGCAAATGGTCGGCACTCTCTCCGGGTATCTTTGCAAAGGCAGTCTCGGTGAATGGGGCGCGCGCTGCAATCATTGACATGCGCCAAACCAATCCTGCCGGATGGATCGGTGACAGACGGCCCGCAATGACCGATCCTACGGATATAGTAATCTATGAGACACACATTCGCGACTTCACAATGTCCCCAAACTCCGGCATTCAGCACAAAGGTAAATTCATCGGTATGATTGAAGAACCTGCGCTTGACCACCTCCGGAAAATGGGCATCACCCACCTCCAGATCCTGCCTTTCTTCGACTATGGCTCCATTGATGAAACCTCCTCCAATCGTAAATATAACTGGGGCTACGACCCTGTGAACTACAATGTGCCCGAAGGCAGCTATTCCACCGACCCATACGATCCGACGTGCCGTATCCGCGAAGCGAAACAGATGATCCAATCGCTCCATAAAGCCGGTATACGCGTTGTCATGGATGTCGTATATAATCATACCTACGATGCGGAGGGCTGTGCGCTCGGACGTGTTGTGCCCTATTATTTCTATCGCATGAACGAGGATGGTACATACGCCAACGGCTCGGGGTGCGGCAATGAGACGGCATCAGATCATGAGATGATGCGCCGCTTTATGGTCGAGTCCGTTTGTTACTGGGCACGCGAATACCATATAGATGGTTTCCGTTTCGATCTCATGGGTATCCATGATCAGGAGACTATGCGTCAAATCCGAGCCGCGTTGGATGAGATAGACCCGACTATCCTTACCTATGGAGAAGGCTGGTCTGCTATCACGCCGGCGTTTCCCTATGACCAATTGGCTATGAAGCAATTCACATATGCCATGCCGCGCGTGGGCGCTTTCAGCGATGATATCCGTAATGCCCTCATCGGTTCACCTTTCGATCATGAGCGGGGATTTGCCTCGGGTAATTCGGCTTCCGTCAAAGATGTCATGCGCGGACTTATCGCTTGCCCCGAATGGAGCGGCGAACCCATGCAGCATGTCTCGTATATCACCTGCCATGATAACTATTGCCTCCGCGACCGCATAGAGGTCTCCGCGACGGAGGAAACCGAAAATACCCGCTTTCGCATGAACAAACTCGCCCAGACGGCTGTGCTGGTGTCGCAAGGAATGTCCTTCATCTATGGCGGCGAAGAATTCTATCGCACCAAGCAGGGTATTGATAATAGTTTCGAGAGTCCGGATAGCATCAATATTATCCCGTGGGAAAACAAGGCGAAATATGATCTCTGGGAATATTACCGCGAGATCATCGCCATCCGTCGTTCGCATAAGGGCTTCCGACTCGGTAGCGCAGAGGCGGTACAAAAACATGTGGAGTTCCTCGATACGGATAATGAGAACCTCATTGTTTATGCGATCAAAGATCTTGAAGGCATCGATACCTCCAAATCGCTTATCGTCCTCCTCAACGGCGGTGCCAAGCCTGCCGAAGCATTTTTCCCGGAGGCCGCTTATACCATCCTTGCGCATGACGGGCAGGCCAATAATAAAGCCGGCTTAGGACGAATCCAAACAGACCGTATTGTAGTAGAGCCTTATTCAGCTACTATTCTTGCCCAAGATTAACGTTTCATTCGGAACTCTCCTTTTGCGCCTTTTCGGATGATGAATGTGCATTGTCCGGCAAAGGCGTGCGCCCGCCCTTACACTGAATCTGCAATCCGGCAGAAATGGTCTTGGTCTGGCTCTAAATTTCTAATATATAATTAGTTGAAAGTAAAAAGTCAAAAGACCGCCTCGCTAAAAGCAGATAGTTGGTTATATTGACATCGAAGGAGGTGTCCGTCAGGCTGCCGTAAATGCATACCGTCACCCTCACAATAGCGCCAAACCTTACAGTCCTTACACGGTTCCAAACGGTGCATCCACTCGCGATTGCGATAGAGTTCAAATCGGTTCTGCCAGACGTCCCAGAACTTATCGCGGTAGATATTGCCCTGATAATACTTGCCGCGAATAGAAGTACACGCCGAGATAGAGCCATCAACCAAGATAGAGGCGACGGACAATCCCGCAGCACAATGGAAAAGGTGATCACGCGCCTTGCCCTCGTAGTCACCGAGAAAGCCTGAACAGCCATAGGAAATTAATGGTGACTGCGTGTTGATAAGGGAGGAGTGAGTAATGAAATCCATGAGTTGTTTCAGTTGCGCGGATGAAAGGAGTAACTCCGGATTAGATGCCGCCCTACCCATCGGCTCAATGGAAACCAAACGCCAAGAGGGAACCCCTAAAGAGATAAGCAGTTGGTGCAGCTCCGGCAATCGGTCTAATATTCTTGGCGTTACACAGGTAATTACATCCATGGTAATATGTGTCTCCACAGCCAAGCGAATTGTGCGGATTGCGCCCTCATATGCCAAAGGGTGTTGTCTCAGCCAAAGATGATCATCTTCGAGACCATCCAAACTAACCGAGATAGAACGCAATCCCGCATGGCATAGCGCCTCAAAGCGTTTGGGCGTCATGGCGATGCCGTTGGTGACAATACCCCACGGATACTCACGCTCGTACAACGCGCGACCGACTGACTCTAAATCCTTACGCATAAGCGGCTCGCCGCCGCTGATAATAATCATCGTCTTATGTGGATCCACATGCGGCGTTATCTCCTCATCAATGACCTTCAAGAAATCGGCGGCCGGCATTGACTGCGGTCCCGGCATCACGGGCTGCACAGCCTCATGGCTTCGTGGCGTCGCCGGGTCTGCCACCACGGCAGAATTACAATCAGAGCCACAGTGCAGACAATGCGCATTGCAGCAGAGAGTGGATTCCCAAAAGAGTTGGGTCAACTGAGGATGATGAGCCTCAGCGTGACGAAGAAGTCTCTGAAGCTCGAGTGCTATTGTTTGGCGTAGAGTCATCACTATTACTGCTGTCGCTGTTGTGCATACGCTGATAAACCTCCGGCGGCACACCATATAAGACGCGGATGCGTCCGGGTTCAACTGGCGATGCAACACCTGCCGGCTCGCCATCATCACGAGGCTCATTCTGCGGAATTTGCTTCTTAGCACGGCATGCAGGCAACAGCAAACCGATGAGCGTTACAAGCAAGGAGGTAATAAATAAATACCCTTTTCTCATAGTTTTGTAGAATTATGCGCAAAAATACACTTTTATTTGCATATATCCAAATCTTTTTGTACTTTTGTGCGCAAAATTGTGGATAAACGGATAATAAAGATAGTATTATTGCTCTCATGTGTCGGTTTTATAGTGCCGGCACGTGCGCAGTATGTCGGCAGCGGAAGTAGTGCATTTAACTTCTTGAGTTTGCCGGTCAGTGCCCGTATGACTGCACTTGGAGGTACCAATGTGAGCATGCGCGACGGGGATATCAGTATGGCGATGGCGAACCCTGCTTTATTGGGGCAGCGTACCCATATGGTGCTCAATCTCAATTTCGCATACCTCATGCAGGGAACTATGTTCGGTTCAGCGATCTATGGGCATAATTTTAAGGAAAACAACTACTTCATGGTAGGTGTGCACTATCTCGATTATGGTAAAATGAAGTACGCCGACGAGAACGGCAATCTGACCGGTGGCAGTTTCGGTGCGCGCGATATAGCAATTCATGCGACCTATGCTCGGCAGTTAGGTCCTCACTTTACGGTGGGTGTGACACTCAAACCCGTGCTATCCTTTTATGAGAGTTACAACAGTTTTGCGCTCGGCGCAGATATAGGCGGTCACTTCCAGATGGCGGACTCAACGCTGCAAGTAGGTCTCAGTCTTAATAATATCGGTTGGCAGTTAAAGAACTTCTACTCGCTCGAAGGCGGACGCGGAAATGAGATTCTGCCTCTGAACCTGCAATTGGGCATAAACTATAAGTTTAAGCATGCCCCGATACGGTTAGGCCTCACCCTCCATGATTTGCAGTGGTGGTCTATGCAACAACCTATTGCGATGGGAGTCGGCGACCTTATATTCAGCCATACCATATTCAGCCTTGAGGTAGTGCCGCGCTCGGAACGATTCTATATAGCCCTGTCCTATAACCATAGACGCCGCGTGGAGATGAATTTGGCTGACCAACGCTCGTTAGCGGGTTTCAGTCTCGGTGCGGGTGTGCGGATATCAAAATTGCATGTCGATTTTGCGGTAACGCAACTTACCAAATCGAACTTCACCTTCCAAGTGGGACTAAGCTTGGATATTGCGTCACTGATGAATAAGTAAAGTAGTATGAGAAAAATAATTATAGCAGTAGATGGGTATAGTTCGTGCGGCAAAAGCACGATTGCCAAAGCTTTAGCAGCACATACAGGCTATATCTATGTAGATACGGGCGCGATGTACCGTGCATATGCGTTAGCCGAGATGCGTGGTGAGGCGGTGCAGTCACTCCGTTTCAATGAACAGAACCACATCTGCCTGAACGGCGAAGATGTAGAGGGCTTGATACGGACATTAGAGGTCGGCAATAGAGCCTCGCAGATATCTACCCGAAAAGAGGTGCGCGATTTCTTAGTGGCAGAACAGCGCGAGATGGGTAAGGAGAAAGGAATTGTCATGGACGGTCGCGATATCGGTACAGTTGTATTTCCGCAAGCGGAGTTCAAGCTTTTCCTGACTGCAACACCGGAAGTTCGTGCTTTTCGCCGATACCGTGAGTTGCGTCAAAAAGGCGATACATCCATGACAATGGAGCAAGTGATGGCGGATGTCAATGACCGCGATTACCGCGACACGCACCGTGCTGAAAGCCCGCTACGGCAAGCAGAAGATGCTTTCCTGTTGGACAACTCCTACATGAGCCTTGACGAACAGTACGAACTGCTGTTCAAAATGGTGGATATTGTTCGAGGCGATGACTGTTGATATAGATGAACATAGTGGTTTTTGTGCCGGAGTGACGGCTGCGATTAAGACAGCGGAGAAAGAGTTAGAAAAAGGTCCACTCTGCTGCTTAGGCGATATTGTGCATAATGGGCAAGAGGTAGCGCGATTAGAGCGATTGGGATTACAGACCATTGATTATGACCAATACGGAGCAATGCACGGCGGACGTGTGTTACTACGAGCCCATGGCGAACCGCCTTCTACCTACCTCACCGCTAAGCGCAATAACATCACCCTCATTGATGCCGGTTGTCCGATTGTGTTGCACCTGCAAAAACGGATTCGTGAGACCTATCTCAACCACCCCGAAGCGCAGATAGTCATATTCGGTAAAGTGGGGCACGCTGAAGTAATCGGACTGCAAGGGCAGACAGAAGGAAAAGCCATCGTGGTGGAGAACCTCGAAGACTGCCAAAAGGTGGATAGAACCAAAGAGACATACCTTTTCTCGCAAACGACGATGAGTGAAGAGGACTATCGCGCAATAGCCGCAACACTACAGCCTGTCAAAGTGTTCAATACGATATGCAAGAATGTGTCCAACCGCGTAAGTGAATTACAGGCTTTTGCCAAAACACATGATGTAATCATTTTTGTCGGTGGCAAGAAGAGCAGTAACGCTAAAGTGCTATTCGGACATGTCGTTGAAGCCAATAAGCATAGTTATTTTGTCAGTTCAATCGAGGAGGCCAAAGTCCTTTGGGAACACCATAACCAAGGCACCGGCAATACCACCGAAAGCATAGGTATATGCGGGGCAACATCCACGCCACGGTGGTTAATGGAAGAAATAAAAGAAAAAATATATTTATGGGATTATTATTCGTCTATTTAGGGATAACCCTGTTGGTGTCGTTTTTATGCTCTGTATTGGAAGCGACGCTGATGTCCACGACCATAAGTTACTTGACTATGCGAGAGGAGGAGGGTTATGCTCCGGCAACGAAAATGCTACGCTTCAAGACCGACACGGAGCAGCCATTGAGTGCCATATTAGCGCTGAATACAATAGCAAACACAATTGGTGCTGCCGGCGTCGGTGCACAAGCCGCAGCAGTGTTCGGCAATCAATGGGTAGGACTGGTTTCTGCTATCGCAACCTTATTAATACTCATCTTCAGTGAAATCATCCCCAAAACCATCGGTACAACCTATTGGAGAAATCTAACGGGGTTTGCTGCCACGATGATACAGATTCTCATAGTGTTGATGTATCCGTTTGTACTATTAATGCACTGGGTGACGAAGATATTCCCGGAGAATGACGAAGCGGCCGTGAGTCGTGAAGAGGTCGAAACCATGGCGGATTTAGGGGAAGAAGAAGGAGTTATCGAGAAAGACGAAAACCGCATCATCTCGAATGTCCTTCACCTTGATGATGTAAAAGCGTATGATGTTATGACACCCCGTGTAGTAGCATCCATCGCGCCGGAAAGCATGACCCTTAAGGAGTACTATGATGATGACCGATATGATGTGTTTTCGCGCATACCGGTCTATGCCGAATCTCCGGACTATATCACGGGATATATATTGCGCGATGATGCCTTAGAAGACCTCGCGGAAGATAATTTCAACAGAACCTTAGGAGATATCAAGCGTCCCGTTCCGATGTTTAATGAGGAAAGTTCAGTGGGGGATATCTTTGATCAGATGATTAAAGAGCGCAGCAAGATTGCCGTTATCTTAGACGAATATGGTGCTTTTCAGGGCATATTGACGATGGAGGACATCATCGAGACCATTTTCGGATTAGAAATCGTGGACGAGCATGATGCGGTAGCAGATTTGCAAGCTTACGCCAAAGAACGCTGGCAGAAACAGAAGCAGAAACAAAAACGAGCCAAGTGATACGCTCATTAGGGATAGTATTATTGTTGAGTGCTCTCATTGTTCCCGTATGCGGGCAAGATGTCGTGACACAGGAATATGAACTGGATGATGTCATCATCACCTCTCATCGCGGGCATTATCGCCGCAAAGGCAATACCGCTGTAGAAGTGATGCGCGCTGCCATTAAAACAAAAGACTCCATAGTCAACGTTAACGCTGATGAAGATAGAAGATTTGAGACGCTGACTTTGAAATACGACACGACATTATTCTCAATACGGCAATGGGAAAATGATAGTCTCGTCCTGTGGGTAGGTGCCGATAAACTCTTTGACCTCGGCGGACTGCAAGATAATGTCCGTAAACTGTTTAAACCCATTGACATCTACCGGAACTCCATTGATGTGCTCTCTATGCGGTTGGTGAGTCCGATGTCCTCTACTATGGCACTGAGTTACTACCACTACTATATATTAGATACGGTAGAAATCAATGGACAAGCGTGCTATGATATAGCTTTTGTGCCCTTCAACTCGGGTTCAGTAGGGTTTAGCGGGCATCTGTATATAACGCAAGACTCTACCTTCAGGCTGCTGCAATATACACTATATATGCCGGCGGCAGCGAATACGAATTGGATTCGTAAGATGCGTTGCACCAATTCGTTAACGGGGAAAAATGAGATGGAAATAGAACTGGCGTTGACGCGCAAAGCGAAGCATAGTATTACAGCCAATCTGGCAACCGCTCCGACAACTGCCCCGCAAGTTGAAGCGGACAGTATTGTGCCGCGTTTGATGGAGAAACCACACCTGCGGTCACTGACCTTTGCGTATTACGCACTGGCGGATGATTACCTGCCGACAGCAGCCATTCGCGATAATAGCAAGTGGGATTTTGGTCCTATCTTTAGTACGGTCAGTTATAATCAACAGGAAGGCGCAAGAATTCGTATTGGAGGCATGACCACAAGCAGTTTGAGCCGCCATTGGTACGCTTCCGCCTATCTTGCTTACGGCTTTAAGGACAACCGCCCTAAAGGTGCTGCATCTGTCCTATACTCCTTTACGGAGCATGAGCGACATCCGTATCAGAATAATCGCCATTATCTAAGGCTTAGCGCCGGATATGACCTGGAGGAACTCGGACAGAGTTACCGTGTAATTGAGCGGGACAATATCTGGAACTCTATACGATTCGACTACAGCTATCAGCGGATGTTGTATGTCGCGCGCATTCAGTTACAGTACGAGAAAGAATGGCACAACGGCTTGTCGTTATTGACCCATATTGATGCCGCCAACTACGCCCCAAACGGTGATTGGCTCGGGAAAAACTACTACCACGATTACGGCTGGACGGCAGAGTTACGATATACGCCGGGAGGACATGTGTATAATAACCGTCAAGGGCGTGAATCGCTCTTTAATCTATGCAAAGACGCACCTATCTTGCGTTTAAGCAATGAGATGGGATACATACCTGAAGATAAGGTGTTCTATGACAAAATTAAACTTTCTGCATCAAAGCGATTTTGGTTATCGGGTTTCGGGCATGTGGATGCAGATGTAGAGATTGGTTATATGCCGGCAGGAAGAGAGGTCTTGACCAAACTATGCTACCCCACCCGCAACAACTCGCTTATTGGAGACCCAAAGGCATTCCAACTGATTCGGCCTAACGAGTTTATCGGTGACCGATATGTCGGCGGGCACTTCGCTTATTACGGGGAAGGCTGGTTTTATAACCTCCTGCCGGGAATCAAACGATTACGGCTACGGGGTATTATAAGTTACCATTTGTTATCAAGTTATAATAGTGGCGAAACAACACATAATATGCTACCTTATATGGAGATGACTGTCGGGATTGAGAACATCTTCAAGTTCTTGAGAGTAGAATATGTCCGGCGTTTAACACATATAGAAGGTTTAGGTCCGTGGGAACGTAACGGCATACGAATAGCAATAAAAGTAACAATGTAATGAATATCATTAAGACTCCGATTGAAGGGCTCGTTATCATTGAGCCTCAAGTATTTAAAGATGCTCGTGGATATTTCGTTGAGACGTATAACGAAGAGCGTTATCGTGCGGCGGGAATTGATGCGGTCTTTGTGCAGGATAATCAATCTTGCTCCGCTTATGGTGTAGTTCGCGGCCTGCATTTTCAGCGTCCCCCTTATACGCAAGCCAAATTGGTTAGTTGTTTGGAAGGCCGCGTCTTGGATGTGGCAGTGGATATACGCGTAGGCTCGCCTACATATGGTCAGTCGTATGCCGTTGAGCTAAGCGGGGATAATCACCGCCAGTTCTTTATTCCGCGAGGTTTTGCACATGGGTTCTCGGTACTGAGTGAGAAAGCGGTTTTTGCCTATAAGTGTGATAATCTGTATCACCCGGAAGCAGAAGGCGGTATATTGCTTTCCGACCCGAATTTGGCGATTGAGTGGCAGGTGGAGCCGGAAAAACGTATTTTATCCGATAAAGACAAACGCCACCCGTTATTGAGGGATTTTGAGGGATTGAAATTATAATTAAGTCTATGAAGATACTTATAACCGGCTGTAACGGCCAACTCGGCACGGAGATGCGTTTACAAAGTGTTCAGCACGCCACGCACACATATTATTTCACGGATGTTGCCGAATTAGATATCTTGGATAAAGCCGCTGTTGAGACTTTTGTTCGTGCCAACGGCATTGACCTGATTGTCAATTGTGCTGCCTACACCAATGTGGACAAAGCGGAGACTGATGAGGTTTTTGCTAAGCGACTCAATGCTGAAGCTGTCGCGAATCTCGGTGAGACCGGATGCCGCATCATCCATATCTCCACGGATTATGTATTCGCAGGGGATGGCTGTGAGCCGTATCGCGAAGAGGATGTCATCTCTCCGCAAACTGCCTATGGTCGCACCAAATATGCTGGCGAGAAAGCGCTGATGGCGGTTAATCCGGAGGCTATCATCATCCGCACCGCATGGTTGTACTCGGCTTACGGAAATAATTTTGTCAAAACGATGTTGCGTCTCGGCAAGGAACGTGAACTGCTTAAAGTGGTTTATGACCAGATTGGTACGCCGACCTATGCCGGCGACTTGGCAGCTGCTATCTACACCGCTATCGAGTCACCTGTTTGGCATCCCGGTATTTACCATTTCACCAACGAGGGTGTTTGCTCTTGGTATGATTTTACGGTAGAGATTATGCGCCAGGCTGGAATCAGCTGCCGTGTTGAACCGATTCTATCCTCAGAATATCAGTACCAAACGCCCCGCCCGCATTACTCCGTACTGAATAAATCCAAAATAAAACAAACTTTTGACTTGACTATTTCCTACTGGACAGATTCCCTAACACACTGCCTGAAAGAACTTCATGAGCTATAATATCCGACAGATCTTAGAATTCCTCTCAGAGTTGACATTGAACAATAATACCGAGTGGTTTCACGCGCATCGTGCCGAATACGACGCAGCGCGAAGCAGCTTTATTGCTTTGACACAAGAATATATTGATAGACTGACGGCAATAGAGCCGAGTTATAAAGAGTTACAACCAAAAGACTGCATTTGGCGCATCAATCGCGACATTCGCTTCTCCGCGGACAAGAGTCCGTATAAGAACCACTTCGGTGCATTTCCGGCAGCTCCTAAACCGGGGCTACCATCCTCTTCAGGAGGTAAAAAATCCGACCGCGGAGGATATTATATACATTTGCAACCGGGCTGCTGTATGTTTACAGCAGGCATCTGGGGACCAACGCCTAATCTACTTACCGCATTGCGGAAAGAGATTTATGCCAATTACGAGGAAGTAGAGCAAATCATGAGCACCAAAACATGGAAACGCTATTTCGGCTCGGATTTTGACTCCTACGCCGGTTGGGACTTAAAGACTATGCCCGCAGGGTTTGATAAGGACTTTAAACACCCCAAATGGCTGCGTCATAAGGCGTTTACTGTGTCTTGTTACTTAAGTGATGAAACGGTTTGCTCACACGATTTTATGGATAAACTTATGGACATAAGTCGCGCAGCACAACCGATGAATAAGTTCTTGAATTTCACCTTCGAAGAATATGGTGAGTTTCCTCGACCTATAGAAAAAAGGAGATAATATGTATTACGTTGAAAAGCAAATTGAAATCAGTGCAGCACATAATCTGACACTGTCCTACGAGTCCAAATGTGAGGCGCTTCATGGTCATAACTGGCTTATTACGGTCTTTTGCCGTGCTGCAGAATTGAATCAAGACGGCATGGTGACAGACTTCACCCATATCAAGCGTATCGTGAAAGATACTTTCGACCATAAGTATATCAATGAAGTATTGCCGGTCAATCCCTCTGCTGAAAATATCGCGCGTTGGATCTGTGACCATGTCGATAACTGCTACAAAGTGTCGGTGCAGGAATCTACTGGCAATGTGGCTATCTATGAACGAGACTGAATAAAATATGTACAAAATAAACGAAATCTTCTATTCCCTTCAAGGGGAGGGAACATACACTGGCACTCCGGCGGTATTTATCCGCTTTAGCGGGTGCAATCTGCAATGCAGCTTTTGTGACACCGATCATGCCGGTTATAACGAGATGAGTTTAGAGGAATTGATGGACGAAGTGGATCGTTATAAGGAGGTGGAGACGATTATATTGACCGGTGGCGAGCCGGCGTTGCAAGTGGACTTAGCCCTTATCGAAGCGCTTCACGAAGAAAACCGCTTTATCGCCATTGAAACCAATGGTACGCATACTTTGCCGGAAGGAATTGACTGGGTAACCTGCTCGCCTAAGGGTATGAAGCCGCTAAAACTAAACCGCATGGACGAACTAAAAGTCGTTTATATAGGCCAAGATGTTGAGACTATATACAATAAGGTATGTGAACAGTATGATCTCATGGACGCCTACTTGCAGCCTTGTACAAAAAAAAATGGTTCCGCCAATATCCGCGAAACCATTGACTATATCCTCGCTCACCCCCATTGGTCCCTGAGCCTCCAGACACATAAGTTAGTGGGCTTTAAATAATTACTCTTGATATTCTGTAGTATCATTTATACCGGCGGCAGCAAGTGCTTCTCGTCTCTCCACACAGGTGCCGCAGCGGCCGCAATGCTTGTCCTCACCCTTATAGCAACTCCATGTCTCGCTATAATCAATGCCTAATGCCTTGCCGTGACGGCAGATATCGGCCTTGGTGATATTAGTGTATGGTGCCCATAGTTGCACACCGTTATAGGTACCGGCTTCTATCGCCTTACTCATTGCCCCTACAAACTCCGGTCGGCAATCCGGATATATTGCATGATCCCCGCTATGATTGGCAAGCATAACATATTGTAAACCGCTATCTTCCGCCATCGCAGCAGCTATGGACAACATTATGCCGTTGCGAAACGGCACAACGGTTGAGTGCATGTTTTCGTCTGCATAATGCCCTTCGGGAATAGCATCTGCCCCGCTCAGAAGGGAAGAGTGTAGCACGTCTTTGAAAAAAGGCAATCGAATAACCTGATGTTCTATGCCTAATCGCTTGCAATGCAACGCGGCACAGGCGATCTCCTTGTCGTTATGGTTAGACCCGTAATGAAAAGATACTGCCTTGGCTATACGACTCTGATACTCGTACAACATTGTGGTCGAGTCCAACCCGCCGGATAAAACTAATAGACAATCTTTCATATTATTTCCCCATCATAGCGACCAAGCGCTGCTGTCTTATTTCCTGATGATTATCATCCGCATAATTGGCGAAAGGCAATATGCGTATCCCGCCACGAGGATTGAAAACGCCCTCTACTTCCAAGTATTTAGGCGTCATCAGTTTCACAAGATCCTTCATAATTATGTTGACACAATCCTCATGGAAATCACCATGATTACGGAAGGAGAATAAGTATAACTTGAGGGACTTGGACTCCACCATTCGCTCGGCGGGAATGTACCGAATGATGATACGACCGAAATCTGGCTGCCCGGTCTTTGGGCATAGGGAGGTAAACTCGGGACAATCCAATGTCACAAGGTATTCATTGTCCGGGTGTTTATTGACAAAAGTCTCCAACACCTCGGGAGCATAATCGGACTGGTAAACCGTGTGCTGATTGCCAAGCAATGTCACACCTTGGAGTTCTTCTTCGTTACGCATAACTATCTATAAATAAACGGGCGCGTAGCGCCCCTTGTAGTCCGACCGGGAATCGAACCCGGATCTAAGGTTTAGGAAACCCGTATTCTATCCATTGAACTATCAGACCATGTCGATTGAACCTCATTCATAATCGACAATTAGTAATAAAAAAGAGAGGTAGAACCTCTCTCTTGTGCGCAGGATGAGACTCGAACTCACACGATCTTGCGACCACTACCCCCTCAAAGTAGCGTGTATACCAATTTCACCACCTGCGCTCACTTATCTTATCGTTAGACTAATTTAGACCACTTTACGTGCCCAGAACAGGACTCGAACCTGCACACCTCTCGGCATACGCACCTGAAACGTACGCGTCTACCAATTCCGCCATCTGGGCTTTAGAGAAAAAATGCAGGAAACTTTCCTGCATATTTCCGTATGAGCGATGAACGAGACTCGAACTCGCGACCCCGACCTTGGCAAGGTCGTGCTCTACCAACTGAGCTATCATCGCATATTGTGTTAGAACACTGCGTCATTTTCAAACGCGGGTGCAAAAGTACAACATTTTTTTGATTCTACCAAATTTTTTTATCTTTTTTTTGCGTTTTGCACCATTTTTGGCATTTTTTTGCTGTTTTTAGCACAATTTTAGGAAGGCGGAGGTCATTTTTGACCACGCATATTTGTTTTTCTCCTTCTTTAGATAGTCCGTATAATCTGCTTGACGGTACTGCGTGAAATAGTCCATAATGTCCTCCGCTATCGCCTCTGCCGAAGGCGCACACGCATAACCCATGCGATGATCATGCACAATCTCGGCAAGACCGCCTACATTCGTCACCAACATCGGCTTCTCAAAATGAAAGGCAACTTGCGTCACACCGGATTGAGTAGCAGACCGATAGGGCTGAACCACTAAGTCTGCCGCTCCGAAGTACTTCCTCAAATCGCCGTCCGGAATAAACTCATTGCGAACAACCACCCGTCCCTCCAAACCAAGGCGGGCTATCTGCGCACGGTATTTTTCTTCATCCTCGTAAAACTCACCCGCGATGATAAGTTGAAGCGCCGGCAGTTCACCCTTCACCTTCCCGAATGCCTCCAAAAGCAAGTCAAGCCCCTTATACGCACGCACCAAACCGAAGAAAAGCATATAATCTTTTTCGCTCGGCAAGTTGAGTGCCTTACAAGCTTCCTCTTTACTCATCCGCGCACCATAGTGATCATAAATAGGATGCGGAGAGTATGTCTTAGGCTTACTTATCGCCCCGCGGGAGAACTTCTGTTCTATGCCCTCTATATCCTTCACCACACTCTCGCTGAGTGCCACAAAACCATCCTGAGATTGCACAAACCCGGGCGCAAAGAACTTGTCTAAAAGGGACGGCTCATGCGGAATCATATTATGTACCAAGGCAATACAACGAGTCTTACCATTCTTCTTTGCCATGCGCGAAATAACACTGTACGCCGGCGCGAAGAACGCCATCCAGTAACAACATATCAGCAAATCCGGTGCTGCCCTGCCAATCGCCTTGCCTACCCCTACCCAATTGACAGGATTGCATGAATTTAACACCCTGCGCGTCACCAAACCTTCCGGTGCCTCTGAATCGGAATATTGAGTCTTACCTGGAAATAGAAAGTTCGGATATTGAACCGTGAAGGTCAGCAACTCAACCTCATGACCTTCGGCTTGAAACTGTTTCGCAAGCCGCTCATTAAACGCTGCCAAACCGCCTCGATAAGGCCACGCCGTACCTAAAATACATATGCGCATAGGTCTCTAATTTAATTTTGACTGCAAAGTTACGTTTTTTTAATGAAATAAGCAAATTTATTTGCATATTTCACTTTTTTTTAGTACCTTTGCGCGGAAAAAGTAAATTAGTATTTCATCACATACAATGAAAAAAGCAATCATCACGGGTATTACCGGCCAAGATGGCAGTTTCTTGGCGGAATTTCTATTGGCGAAAGGTTATGAGGTTCATGGCATCTTGCGCCGATCATCGACCTTCAACACCGGGCGAATTGAACACCTCTACCTCACCGAGTGGATTAAAGACCAGAAGAAACCGCGCGCCATCAACCTACACTACGGAGACATGACGGACTCTTCGTCCCTCATCCGCATCATTGGAGAAGTGCAACCCGATGAGATTTACAATCTCGCAGCACAAAGCCATGTCAAAGTCTCATTTGACGTGCCCGAATATACCGCCGAGGCTGACGCTATAGGCACCCTGCGTCTTTTAGAGGCGGTAAGGATGTTGGGGCTTGAAAAGAAAACCAAAATCTATCAAGCCTCCACCTCCGAGCTCTTTGGACTTGTCCAGGAAGTACCGCAGAAAGAGACAACACCCTTCTATCCCAGAAGCCCTTATGGCGTTGCCAAACAATACGGCTTCTGGATTACCAAAAACTACCGTGAAGCCTATGGTATGTTTGCCGTGAACGGCATTTTGTTCAACCACGAATCCGAACGCCGCGGAGAGACCTTTGTGACTCGCAAAATAACCTTAGCCGTAGCGGCTATTGCGCATGGTAGGCAGGATAAACTCTACCTCGGAAACCTCTCTGCCCGTCGCGACTGGGGATACGCTAAAGATTATGTCGAGTGCATGTGGCTCATCTTGCAACATGAGACGCCCGAAGACTTTGTCATCGCTACCGGAGAAATGCACACCGTGCGGGAGTTCTGCACCCTCGCTTTCCAAGAAGCAGGCATAACCCTGCACTGGGAAGGGGAAGGTGTCAACGAAAAAGGTATCGACTGCAAGACCGGCAAAGTGCTTATTGAAGTGGACCCCAAGTTCTTCCGACCCGCCGAGGTGGAGCAACTCATGGGAGACCCGACGAAAGCTAAAACGCTCTTAGGCTGGAACCCGCGAAAAACACCGTTTGAAGAATTAGTCAAGATTATGGTTAAACACGACATGGCGCAATATGAATAAAGACAGTAAAATATATGTAGCGGGACACCGCGGAATGGTTGGTTCCGCCATCGTGCGAGAGTTAACACGCCAAGGTTACACCAATATAATTACGCGCACGCACAAGGAGTTAGACCTCTGTCGCCAAACCGATGTGGAAACCTTCTTCGCAGCAGAAAAACCCGAATATGTCTTCCTCGCAGCTGCTAAGGTCGGAGGCATTGTCGCTAACCAAAATGCCTTAGCCGATTTTATGTACCAAAACATGATTTTGGAGATGAATGTCATCCACGCTGCATGGCTAAACGGTTGCAAGAAACTGGAGTTCCTCGGCTCATCATGTATCTATCCCCGCATGGCGCCGCAGCCCATGAAGGAAAACTGCTTGCTGACCGGCGAACTGGAGAAAACCAACGAAGCCTACGCCTTAGCGAAAATAAGCGGACTTAAATACTGTGAGTTCCTCAATCGGCAGTACGGCACCGATTACATCTCCGTCATGCCCACCAACCTCTATGGCCCGAACGACAACTACCACCCCGAACACAGCCATGTGCTGCCCGCGTTGATTAGACGCTTCCATGAGGCGAAAGAAGCAGGAGCAGAGTCCGTCACTTGTTGGGGAGACGGAAGCCCGCTGAGGGAATTTCTCTATGTCGACGACCTCGCTAACCTATGCGTATTCCTAATGAACAATTATTCCGGCAACGAAACCGTCAATGCCGGCACCGGTAAAGAACTATCTATCAAACAACTGACTGAACTGGTCGCCAAAGTTATAGGTTACACCGGACGGATTGAATGGGACACTTCGCGACCCAATGGCACACCGCGTAAACTATTGGATGTCAGCAAAGCAACAGCTCTTGGCTGGACCTATAAAACCGAATTGGAAGATGGTATCAGGCTTGCCTATGACGATTTCCTCCATAACCCCATGCGCGCTGAACGATAATGAACAATATCAAACTCTTCCTGACCGACGTAGACGGCTGCCTCACTGACGGCGGCATGTACTATAGCGCCAATGGCGATGAACTCAAAAAATTCTGCGCCTATGACGGTATGGGCATGGTGCTCCTTAGACAACACGACATTCGGTGCGGCATTATCACCGGCGAAACAACGCCTATCGTGGAGCGCCGAGCCGCTAAATTGCAACTCGATTATCTCTTCATGGGCTGCAAAGGAACCGCTAAAGCCGAGGCGGCACAAAAGATATGTGCCGAAATGGGCATCACCTTGCGCCAAGTCTGCTATGTCGGGGATGATATTATTGACATCGATTTGCTCAAAGCAGTCGGACTTGCGGCTTGTCCGCCTAATGCACGACCCGAAGTCAAGGCTATTCCCGGCATACTGCATCTCACTACACCCGGGGGGCAAGGCGCTATTCGAGAAATTGCCGACTTAATCCTCAAAGCATTACATGAGTAAATTCCATAATATAGCAGTTATTTTAGCTGGCGGAAGCGGCAAACGCGTAGGAGGTAATCTTCCCAAACAGTTGCGTACCCTACCCGACGGACGGACCATGCTTGAAACATGTATTGACACCTTCCGCTCCTGCCCGAGCATTGATGAGGTTGTAGTCGTCATGCACCCGGATTGGACAGCTTATGTCCCCAAAGATATACAGGTCATTGAAGGGGGAAACGAACGTTGGGAATCCTCGCTGCACGCCGTTCAAGCACTCGCTTTGACGCACACACCGGACACAACCAACATCCTCTTGCACGACTGCGCAAGACCCTTTGTCAGCGTTGATATAATTGAACGGGTCTGTGCGGCCTTAGAAACCCACGAAGCTGTAACCGTAGCAGCGCCTGCGATAGACACCATATATAGGACTGAGAACCAACAGCTTATAGAAATACCCAAACGCACAACGATGATGCACGCCCAGACTCCGCAGGCGTTCAGGTTGACGGTCATAGCCGAGGCTTTCAAAAGGGCGTTAGACGACACTAAGGGGATTACCGCAACCGATGACGCAAGCATTATCCTCCGATATATGCCCGACTCACCCATCATTATTGTCGAAGGCAGCGAGCAGAACCGAAAAGTGACTTTTGCAGAGGATTTATGCTGACAACACCGCACAATAACCGCACAATAACCGGACAATAACCGCACAATAAACGGACAATAAACGCACAATAAACGCACAATTTATTATACATCACTATGGGAAGAATAAAATACGAAGACCCTATCAAAAGCGTTCACGGGAGATTAGGACAAGTCTCTAATGGAAGAGTTGATGTGCATCGTCAAAAAACCTTTGGCATAGATGCAGATGGGAAACCTATACTCGGACCACAAGAAGTCTATTTCTACCATCTACACGAGGGGAAATGGTCTGAAGGCGCTACACGTAATCGCGATTTTTTAAAGGAGGTTAATATCGTTGCCAAACAAGAATTGGCAGACTCACAACTCGCCCAACAATGGAAAGAAGCCTTTCAAACCCAACTCAAACACCCCGTTGAAGGGCAAAAACGCTATGTCAAATTCTACCAATTCGTCATCGCCCAAATCCACAACCGCCTAAAAAACACCTCCACCTCCCATGACTAATAAAAATTTTTGCATGAGCTCGTACCTCGCTTTCCGATACATGGAGCGGGAAGATGCTGAATTCACGGACAGAACAAAGCATAGAAAGAATGTTTATATAAATCCGGCAGAAAAGGTGCCCGTGAAAAATGCTGACGAGACAGACGCAGCCATCCAAAAAGTTTTTGATTCTCTCAAAGGAGAACGACTCGGATTATTACTCTCAGGAGGAATGGATTCGGCGATACTCGCTTCTTATATGCGGGGATGTGACGCATATACGTTCCGTTTTCTTGGTGGAGAATTTCAAAAGGACGAATTAAGACGAGCTGAACAATTTGCAGCCTATTACAGCCTATCGCTTCACTATGTGGATATCAATTGGAATTCGATAGTGGCAGCGCTACCGTATGTTATGGCATCTAAAGGAGCACCTGTACACAGTATAGAACCGCAACTCTATTTAGCTGCGCAACAAGCAAAAAAAGATGGTATCACCCGCTTGATAATAGGAGACGGAAGTGATTATGTATTTGGAGGAATGGATAAACTGATGTCCCGTGACTGGGATTATTCAGACTGGAAAGAGCGGTTTACATACCTTGATCCGGTTTTAGTGCTGAAAGAACCTATAGACATGGATTATTTATTCCAGCGATACAGGAAAGGGGAAAAAGGAATAGATTGGCTTAAAATGATGGATGATGTTGCAACAGAAGAAAGCTATAGTTCCTATGAGAACGCTTTTGCTGCAGCAGAGATGCCTTATACAGATCCGTATGACCATCTCCAATTGGCGGAGCCATTGGATTTGAAACGGATACGAAACGGAGAATCCAAATATGTAGTCCGTGCACTCTTCAAAATGAAATATCCGGATTTGCCTATACCTGATAAAAATCCAATGCCTCGCCCAGTGGATGAATATTTCAAGAACTGGCAAGGGCCAACACGCCCTGAGTTCCGCAGGGATATTGATATGACGGCGTTTACAGGAAACCAGAAATGGCAGTTGTATTGCTTGGAACAGTTCTTGAATATGTATGAGCCGCTGAAGATAGGTTATACTACAGGGGTTTATGATTTGTTTCATATAGGGCATCTGAACTTGCTGCGCAGGGCGAAAGCGCAATGTGACTATCTTATCGTGGGTGTTTCTACGGATGATTTGGTGGAGTATAAGGGCAAACGGTCGGTTATTCCGTTTAAGGAGCGTAAAGAGATAGTAGGTGCTATTAAATATGTGGATGAAGTAGTCACCCAGGAAAACATGGACAAATTGGGTGCATGGAAGAAATATCATTTTGATGTCATGTTCGTAGGTGACGACTGGAAAGGAACCGACAAATGGAACAAGATAGAAGCCGACCTTGCCCAAGTAGGCGCAAAAGTAGTCTATTTCCCCTATACAAAGGGAACCAGTTCTACGCTTATTAATGAAACATTGGTTCGATTGAGAGGATAAAAGTGCCAAATGACCGAACAAAATTGCGCCAAACGACCGAACAAATTTCCGCCAAATGACCGAACAAATTCCCGCCAAATGACCGAAAAAGTGTAAAAATATTTGCATATATCATTTATTTTTACTACCTTTGCAGCGATTTTTATAAGTAGCATGTTATGGAAGCATACAAACCACGAATTGCAGATCAGTTATTAGGTGATTTATTGGACGCATGCGGGTGCGTATTGATAAAAGGTAGCAAGTGGTGCGGCAAATCAACCACAGCAGAGCAGTACGCCCAAAGCGTAGTCTATATGGCAGATCCGGAAGAGGGTCCCCGCAATGTGCAGTTGGCGAAATCTACGCCCAAGTTCCTTTTGCAAGGCGAGACACCACGTCTAATAGATGAATGGCAAGTTGTACCCACATTATGGGATGCCATACGAGGAGAGGTTGATCACCGTCGCTCGGTAGGGCAGTTTATCATTACAGGGTCGGCGGTGCCGGCTGATAAAAAGAAAATTGTTCATACAGGAACAGGACGTATAGCCCCGCTTGTGATGCGACCGATGAGCCTTTGGGAGTCCGAAAATAGTACAGGGGAACTGAGTTTGGCATCTTTATTTAACCAACCGGAGCAATTAGTAGCCGAGTCGAAAATTGATATAGAAGAGTTGGCTTATCTTGTTTGCCGTGGTGGTTGGCCTTTGTCCGCTATAACTTCCAATAAGAAAGCGGCGCTCAAACAAGCCAAAATATATTACGAAGGTGTGGTCGGTTACGGAACAGGAGAGGACTCCGATATCTCACGTGCAGACGGTGTGCGCCGGAATCCGGAGCGTGTGAAGCGGCTCATGCGCAGCCTTAGCAGAAATCAAGGAACACAAGCGTCTTTGGATACTATATATCAGGACATGATAGTAAACGACAAAGAGAGTTTGGATAAAGATACAATAGCCTCTTATATATCCGCACTCAAGTTGATTTTTGTAGTAGAAGACATGTCCGCCTGGAACCCGAATTTGCGGAGCAAGACAGCTATACGAACGGCAGATACGCGCTATTTTGTTGACCCGAGTATAGCCGTAGCAGCTTTAGGTATCGGACCAAACGATTTGGTAAATGATTTAGAGACATTCGGTTTGTTCTTTGAGACCATGGCAGTCCGTGATTTGCGTGTATATGGCGATGCCTTGGGTGGAACTATATATCACTACCGAGATAAGAACAATCTGGAATGTGACGCTGTGTTGCATCTGGAGAACGGAAGTTATGGCTTGATAGAAATCAAGTTAGGCGGAGAGGATGATATAGAGAAAGGTGCCAAGGTGCTAAAGGATTTAGCTGGTAAGATTGACACTACGCGAATGAAAAGCCCGTCTTTTATGATGGTACTCGTCGGTCTCGGTCGATATGCTTATCGTCGAGACGATGGGGTCTATGTGGTGCCGATAGGATGTCTAAAACCGTAATCTGAATATATACAAAAGGCACGAGTAGTACGCTGATTAATGAGACTTTAACACGATTAAGAAACGAAAATGGCAAATAAGCAAACTAAAGAATTTGTGCCCGATGAGCAACTTTTGGAGGTGCAACGCGTAGAAAGAGACATGTTACGCCTCCTATTAGAGGTGTGCGCAAAGCACGGATTGAAAGTATGGGGATACGGGGGATATAACTACAAATGAGGTAACATTGACAAATGGCAGTAAAAATGAAAAATAGTAATATGCAGCAAAGTAAATGGAATGATGTAAAGAAACTAATACAAGGTTTATTCTATTTACCTGAATGGCACCTGCAGAGATTGCATAAGCGAGATAAGAATCTTTGGATATTTGATGCGTGGTCGGGAAATAGGTATTCAGATAATCCAAGAGCACTATACGAGTATATATTAGCCCACAGAAAAGATATTCGTGCTGTTTGGATTACCAACAATGATGCAGTATATCGTCGTCTGAAAGAAGAAGGCAAGCCGGTGACGCTTCGGTCTTGCAAAGAGGGAAAGGCTATTCAAAAAGATGCAGGAGTGTTTTTCTGCACACATGGTCGATTAACCGGTGAAAGCGAAGGTGACCTCCAATACATGAACGGGATACGCTACATCAATTTGTGGCATGGAGCACCGCTGAAACAAATTGGAAAAGATGAAAGGAGATTAGTAGTAAAAACCACAATGTGGAAACGCATAAAGACTTGGATACGCAGGTGTCTTGTGCCCTGGGAGTTCATACACGGAGAGATGATTAATAGCAGTCCGTTCTTTGCGCCATACTTTGCTTCAGCTTTTGGTAAGGACTACAAAATGATTGATGCTGCAGAACCGAGATTGGATAAGTTGGTATCATCAGGCAGCGAGTGTCTTATAGATGAGATTAACCGCCGCTTCAATCATCCAACTAAAATATTATACATGCCTACTTTTCGCGACTCTCAATTTGGAGCATTTAATCCTTTTGCAGAGGCTGGCTTTGATAGAGAACGCATAGAGAACTTACTTGAAGAACAGAACAGTGTGCTTTTATACAAAAGCCATTTCTTAGATAGTCAGAATGGCGTAGTACAAATAAGTAAGCGTATCATCGTAATCGGTGATAACGATTATGATGATTTATATACATTCATAAAGGATGTAGATATTCTGATTACGGATTATTCAAGTGTGTATTTTGATTTCTTGTGTCTGCGGAAGCCAATCATATTGTTTCCGTACGATTACGATGAATATGTACAACATTCTCGGCCGTTCTACTTCGACTATCAGTTGATGGAAGCAAAGAAAGTATATTCATGGCAGGAAATGGAAGATTGTCTGAAGAACAAAACATATTATCCGCCTTCGGATGCAGAGATTCAACGTTTTCGCCCACTTCCGATTGGTAACTGCTGTGAAGAATTATTCAATAAGATTATAGCAAACAATGACTAAACTTCTCTCCATCATAATCCCTACATACAACATGGCAGCCTTGCTACCACGGTGCGTAGAGAGTTTGGTTCAGGCGGAAAGAGCAGAACTGTTGGATGTCATTGTGGTCAATGACGGCAGCAAGGACAACTCGCTCGAGGTGGCTAAATCTTATGCCGAGCGCTATCCGTCCGTTATACGGGTTATTGATAAGCCCAATGGCAATTACGGCTCGACCATCAATGCCGCGCTACCGGTAGCGGAAGGACTGTATGTAAAAGTATTGGATTCAGACGATTGGTTCGACACCCCGGTGCTGGACCGGTTCTTAGCGACCATCAGCTCAATCAAAGCTGATATGCTCATTACGCATTTCTCCCAAATAAGCGCACATGCCAAGGAGGTTTTCAAATACAACACAATGGGGCGAGAGCCATACGAGTATGGGCGCATATATGATTTAGACGAGGTACTGCAAGACGGATATATCCGCTTCTTCCTAATGCATGCACTCACTTACCGCACAGAGTTACTGCGCCAAATGGGCTATAAGCAGACAGAAGGAATCAGTTACACGGACACGGAGTGGTCTTGTTACCCGACCTTCTATGCCAAAACTATCTGCTTCCTCAACCTCAATCTCTATCAGTACAACCTTGACCGCGAAGGGCAGACAATGGCACCCGAAGTGCTAATGAAGAGTATCGGTCAGTTGCAGAAAGTCACCGACACCATGTTAGCCTACTACGAGGCGCACAAAGCCGACCTTACGGAGACGAGATACAAATGGATGGAGCAATACTACATCAACCGCCTGCGCATATTATACAAACTCCACCTGTTAGATATGCCGCGTGAAGACTTTAAAGCCGCTGACCTCCAAATGATGGATGACAAATACTCTCCAATCTGCGAGCGCAACGGTTGGACAATACGGCTCTATCCCGAGAATAAATTACTTCGCACCGAATATATCACCTATTGGCACAAGCACCATAGGCGTTGGCCCAAATGGTATGAGAAGTTTAATCACCTCGTCGATATAGTCGTTAAGTGGCTCTATGTCAAGTTATATAGGAGATAAACGCCATATGCCGAAAGTCAGTATTATTATACCTGTCTATAATTCCGCACCCTATATAGAGCGTTGTTTGCAGTCGGTTGAAAGCCAGTCGTTGACCGATATAGAGGTATTACTCATCGACAACTGCGGCAATGATGATAGCATGACCATAGCGCAGTCATTTATTGCTCGTCAGCATCGGGAGGACATAGCATACCGTATTGCCTCAACAGGGACGAACACCGGTCCGGCTGATGCGCGCAACTTGGGTTTGAGTCTTGCTAAGGGGGAGTATGTGGCGTTTCTGGATGCCGATGATTGGGTAGAGCCGGATATGTATGAACAATTATATCTGCTTGCCGCCCCTGAAGCTGACATGGCGTGCGGCAACCTCATTCAGGATTACGAGGACGGTCGCACCTCCCGACTCCTGAAGAATACCCATATGCCGCAAGGCGAAATCTCTATCAGCGAGCGAAAAAGGTTGCTTATGCGGTTTGTCTCTTATTTTACGACCTTTATCTACCGGCGACAGTGGCTGAATGAAAACGGCATCTGCTTCCCGGACACAAAGAGTGCAGAAGATAGTAGTTTTCTCACCTGCTGTCTGTTGTCGGCAGGCAGTATTAAGCAGGTGGATAAACCACTCTACCACTATATGATACATGCCGGCAGTCTGACAACACGCAAGAGGTGGAAAGGCAGGGATAAGCGCAAGGCTTTCAGCGCGGTAATCGACTATGCTCATTGTCAAGGTTTACTGCCCGCATACCGATGGCAGTTGTACTATATATATGTCAAGAAGGCGTTGGTTGTACCGATATTGGAGATGCTATGAATAATCCCAAAATAAAGATATATTGCCGTTCCTTTGACCTCAAGCTCTACCGTTTGAGCAAAGGACTATATGAGCATTGGGGCTTTCCTTGTGTCCGTCTGACGGACCAAACAGCGGACGGGTATTTCCGAACAATGCTTCGCGATACGGATTGCGATATAGCTATCAACGTGGATGAGGATTGCTTTGTGACGAACAAAAAGGCAGTACTTGCTTTGGTGGATTATGTAGTAGCCAACGGGATAGCGAATGCCGGTTGTCCTGACGGAGGCGCATGGGTGCCGCGTGACGGTAATCCGCTTGTGACCAACCCGTTCTTCAACATCCTGAACCTTAAACTCCTGCGGGAGCACTATACGCCCAAAGGGGTGAAGGCTTTTGACTATGCTGCCGTGAAAGAGCAAATGATTGCCTCTTACCCTACGGATGTGCTAATCAAAGACCGCACGTATAATTTTGAGGCTACTAATCAAGAACCTTATTACCCCTTCTTCCTATGGCAGGCGTATAGCAGCAAGACTTTGTATTTACCCTCACAGCGTCATCCGGACGGATGGACAACCATCCTCTATACTCCTCAAGGCGAAGAGTTGTGTCGCCACACCTGGTTAGCGCGTTTCTACAGTGTTCCTGCTTTTATAGTGCACCATTGGCAGCCCAATGCCGGTGCACAGCAGGCGCGTATTGATGCCGTCATAGATGAAGCATACAAGTTATCGGGCATGGTTCGTCCGCTATTTGGTGCTAAAGAGCGGTGCCTGTTTGTCGGAGATAAACTGCTTCGGTGGTGCATTAAAGTACCGCAACGCATTGCAGGCTGGCCTCGTAAGCTTAAAAACAAATTGCTCAAGCACAATCATCCCCATGGTCAGTAATGAACACCCACATAAGAAATGGTATGTTTGGATAGACTATGCTAAAGTGCTTGCTATCTACTTGGTGGTATTAGGTCATCAGGCATTTATCTCATACCCCCAAGCGACGCCGTTTATATGGGCATTTCACATACCGCTTTTCTTTGCTATAAGCGGATTCCTATATAAGCCTATGGGGGTTTTAGAGACGCTCAAACACGATTGGACACGGTTAGTAGTGCCCTATCTTGTCATCAACGGGATATGCTTGGTCATAAGCCTTATAGGTTGTGCTGTTGACGGTCATATCACGTGGGTGGAATTTGGTAAACGCATCGCGGCAATTCTTTTGGCAATGGGCTTTAAGACCTCCTATGCTACCCCGGTATGCAGCCCTTCTTGGTTTATTGCGGCTCTGTTTTATATCCGTCTAATCATGTCCGTTGCTTCTCAGCGGCAATGGGGACAATGGTTTATCGCACTGTTATGTATTATCGTAACCCTCGTATTTGGCTCTCATGCGGCGGATGTCTCTTTCCCTCAATTCGGTTATCCCATTTTGCTCTCATCGGTAATGGCACTACCGTTCTTTGCCGCAGGAGAAGGTCTTCGCTATCTATCGGAACACCTACCCGCTATTAAGCACCGCTCCTTATGGCTGATGCTGATATTCATACTATGCCTGATTGAGGTCCTGTGGGGTGCATCAATCAACGGGAGAGCGGATCTTAATCTGTTCCAACTCGGAAAATACAGTACCCTCTTTTACATGAACGCCGTATGCGGAATTATGATGATATTCAGCCTATCGGCTCTTGTCTGCCGGTGTGACGCCTTCCGTAGCCAATGCAGCACCATATCAAGGGGAACTATCTTGATTTTAGGTTTTCACTTCAAGGTGATAGAGATAGCGCGAAGGCTTTTAGAACACTATGGGTATACCATAAATAATAGCATCGCCTTCACGATGCTATTTTCTGCCGCGGTAGTGCTACTCTTCTACCCGCTTATTCTTTTCTGTCAACGGTATTTCAAGCCTATCTTAGGCTCGCGGTGATTGGTTGAGGCACGCTTACCAGACTTCTTGGTTATTGAGTTTCGGGTCACGAGGATAGTCTATATTGAAATGCAAGCCGCGTGACTCTTTCCGCTCCAACGCTTGTCGGGTAATGAGGTAGCCGACATTGATGGCATTACGCAGTTCACAAATATCCTTTGTCGCTTTAACCCGTTTGAAGAGGTCTTCCGTCTCTTCATAAAGGAGATCAAGTCTCTCCCATGCACGTCTAAGGCGTAAGTTTGAGCGGACAATTCCGACATAGGTGGACATGATTTGTCCCACCTCGCGCATATCTTGTGCGATAAGCACCTTTTCTTCATTAGACATCGTGCCTTCGTCGTTCCATTCAGGGACCGCCTCGTTAAAGCTGTATTGGTCAATGACGGAGAGGCTATGCTTGGCTGCCGCATCGGCATAAACAACCGCTTCAATAAGAGAGTTAGAAGCCAGTCGATTACCGCCATGCAAACCGGTGCAGGAACATTCTCCCACCGCATACAGGCGGTGGATGGAGGATTCGGCATCCAGATTGACTTTAATGCCCCCGCACATGTAATGTGCACAAGGCGCAACAGGAATATATTGTTTGGTGATATCAATACCGATAGAGAGACATTTGCGGTAGATATTGGGGAAATGGTGTTTGGTCTCCTCGGGGTCTTTATGTGTGACATCGAGGCAGACATGTTCGAGACCATGAATCTTCATTTCATTGTCTATAGCACGTGCCACAATATCCCTCGGCGCGAGGCTAAGGCGCGGGTCATATTTCTGCATAAATTCCTCACCGTTAGGTAGACGCAAGATACCTCCATATCCTCTCATCGCCTCGGTGATGAGGTAAGCAGGATGAGTCTCTCCCGGGTGGAAGAGGGCTGTGGGGTGGAACTGTACAAACTCCATGTCCTTCACTTGTCCTTTGGCGCGATAGACCATGGCGATACCGTCTCCCGTAGCGATATTAGGATTAGTGGTTGTCGCATAAACAGCTCCTGTACCACCGGTAGCCATCAAGGTTACGCGGCTCAAATAGGTATCTATTTTGCCGGTCGCGGGATCAAGTATATATGCCCCGTAGCACTCTATATCGGGTGTTCGGCGTGTCACGCGGACACCTAAATGGTGCTGGGTGATAATCTCTACAGCATAGTGATTTTCAAGTACTTCTATTTGTCGATGTGCTCTAACAGCTGCCATAAGTCCTCGCTGAATTTCCGCGCCGGAGTCATCGGCGTGGTGCAAGATACGGAATTCAGAATGTCCGCCCTCTCTGTGCAAATCAAAGGAGCCGTCTTCTTTTTTATCGAAATTGACGCCCCATTGCACAAGTCTGCGTATTCCGTCCGGGGCATGGGTCACCACTTGACGCACTGCATCGGGGTCGGAGAGCCAATCGCCGGCGACCATGGTGTCATGGATATGCTTTTCGAAATCGTCCACAGCAAGGTTCGTCACGGAGGCAATACCTCCTTGTGCTTTGGCAGTATTCGCTTCGTCGAGGGTTGTTTTGCAGCATAACGCTACAGAGTACTTACCGCTTTGAGCGACTTGGAGCGCAAAGGACATACCGGCTACTCCGCCGCCGATAATCAAAAAATCGTAATGCTTAATCATATAATAATATCATTTATAACCAATTCAGCCAATTTAAAACCAAAGGCTCCTACTACGGGTGCAATAGTACCACTTTCGGCATCGGGTTCACCGTCTGCCCAGACACACTGTATTTTGCCTTCCGGCCAACGCTGTAAGTCCTTCATTTTATGTCTTAAGGTGCGTGCCAAGGGGCAGCCGCTTACCTTCTTAAACTCACCGGTATGGATGGAAGCGGAACTGATTCGGCGTCCTGCTCCCATGGAGGAAAAGACCCTATAGCCTGCTTTGGTTGCCTCATAAAGCAGTTCCACTTTGGGGGTTACTTCGTCGATAGCATCTATCAGATATATTCCGTCTCCCGGCGGCAATGGCGTTCCTGTATAATGTTCCTGGCGGGCTATAATATCCGCTTGTGGATTGATAGCCAATAAGCGGCGCCGCATTTCTTCGACTTTCAGAAGTCCTATATTGGCGTCGAGCGCTACTATTTGACGATTAAGGTTAGAGGCTTCAATACGGTCATAGTCAATCAGTGTTAGAAGCCTTATACCGCTTCTCACGAGAGCTTCTGCGCACCATCCCCCTACACCGCCGACGCCATACAGCACAACGCGCGCCGTTTGCAGTTTATCGAATCGCTCTTGGGAGAGCAATGCTATGGTTCGTTCATTGTTCATACCGTTGTGCCAATGCTGTAGCCGCCAAGATACCGTCCAAAGCCGAAGAGGTGATACCTCCCGCATATCCGGCTCCTTCGCCGCAAGGGTAAATATAAGGATGAGAAACTGATGCCAATGTCAGCGGGTCCCGCGTGATACGGATAGGTGATGATGTGCGTGACTCCACGCCAACGAGAACCGCCTCGCGGGTTAAAAACCCTTTATGTTTACTGCCAAAGAAGGCTAAACCTTGTTGGAGTCGTTTTCCGATTTCCTCAGGAAGCCATTGGTCAAGTCTTGAGGGCACAATACCCGGTAGATAGGAACAAGGCGGGAGATTGATAGAGGCTTTTCCTTCCACAAAATCCGTCATCCGTTGTGCCGGCCGATACTGGCTTAGTGCATTATTGCCCGCCTCTAACCAGGATTGGTGCTCCAAGTGTTCTTGGTAATCGAGTGCTTGCATCGCATCGCCGCTAAAGGGTATGGAAACAACTATGCCGCTGTTGGCATAGGGGCTGTTACGGTGTGAGGCAGACATGCCGTTGACGACTCCTTGTTCGGGATTAGACGCGGCCGGCACGATATGTCCGCCCGGGCACATGCAAAACGAATAAACCCCTCTACCGTCCACTTGCGTAACGAGGCTATAGGAAGCCGCTCCTAAAAGTGCTACAGTCTCCGCGGAAGGATGATGATAGAAAATATCATTAATCAGCGCTTGCGGATGTTCAATTCGCACCCCCATAGCACATCCTTTAGCCTCCATAGCGACACCGGCAGCCGCTAATTCGCGGTACGTGTCGTGCGCGCTATGCCCGATAGCCAAGATGACCGGATGTTGCTGCTGCAAAGACGCCGGAACTGCCGCCAGGGCAGGGTGCCATGTTTCCGAGAAATGAAACTCACCGCCATGGTCAATAATGAAACACCGCATGGCGGCAATGATGGCGGGCAGTTTATCCGAGCCTATATGGGCATGTGTCTCATAGAGGATACGACTGTCGGCACCGAAGTAGTGAAAGACCTCCATGACTTGTTGCATCGCGCCGCGTTTTTTGGAGCGGCTGAAGAGTTTGCCGTCACTAAAGGTACCTGCGCCACCTTCACCAAAGCAATAATTGGATTCGGGATTCAGTCCCTCGTTTCGGTTCAATAGGGCAATATCGCGTTTGCGCTCAGCAACTTCTTTGCCGCGTTCAATGATAATGGGTTTGATACCATGATGAAGTAATGTCAGCGCTGCAAAGAGTCCAGCCGGTCCACTACCGACCACGAGTGCCTCTTTGGTAAGGGAGGTTTGCGGTTGCAGGATAGCGGGAAGGGTATCAGAAAATGTATCGCTATCCTCCAAGACCGTGAGCAAGACCTTTAGGTTATGCTGTCGGGCATCGACTGAGCGTTTGACGACACGGCATGTCTCAACAATCCGTGCCGCTTCTTGAGGAGTAGCGACAATTTGTTTCATCAGTATTGTTCTTCATTAGAGGGGAAGGAGGCGTCTTTGACGGCGGCTATATAGTCATTGACGGCGTTCTTGAGAGCATCTCCTAATTCGGCAAAACGGCGCAGGAATTTGGGTTTAAAGCCTTGGTTAAGTCCTAACATATCATGCAGCACAAGGACTTGTCCGTCCACGCCGCTACCGGCGCCGATGCCTATCACAGGACATGAAACAGCTTTAGCGACTTTCTCTGCTAAGGCTGCCGGTATTTTTTCCAGTACTATCATGAAACATCCGGCTTGATCTAAGAGTTGCGCGTCGTGCATCAACTTAGCAGCCTCCGCCTCTTCTTTTGCACGCAGACCATATCCCCCCAACTGATTGACGGACTGTGGTGTCAAGCCGAGGTGTCCGCAGACCGGAATGCCAGCTTGGATTATATGCCGTATGGCAGGCAATATTTCTTCTCCGCCTTCCATTTTGAGTGCATCACAGCCGGACTCTTTCATGATGCGAATAGCGTTGCGGACAGCATCTTCTTCGGAAATCTGATACGAGCCAAAGGGCATATCACAAATAACTAACGCGTGTTTGGCGGCGCGGACGACGCCTCTTGTGAGAAAAATCATCTCATCGACCGTAATCGGTAAAGTGTATTGATTGCCGGAAACGACATTAGAAGCGCTGTCGCCCACAAGGATAGTATCTATGCCTGCTTCATCAAGCAATGAAGCGAGGGTATAGTCATAGGCAGTGAGCATGGTGATTTTTTCACCGGCTTGTTTCATTTGACGAATCTTAGCGGTCGTCATTCGGGAAGATTGAGTATGTACAGACATAATATAGCCAAATAATGGCGCAAAGTTACTAAAAAATTTGCCTATTACAAAAAAAAAATGTATTTTTGCTGCGAAATATGAAAAAAGGAATCATTTTAGGTGCGTTCGTGTTGCTCTTAGCTGTGCTATCAATCATAGATGTGCTCTCCGGCAATGTATTCATCAACCCGTTCGGCGGGCTGACGGAGATGGACTATGCCATTCTCACTCAAATACGGCTACCCAAAATGCTTACCGCTCTTTTGGCTGGCAGTGCTTTATCGGTGTCGGGTCTGATGATGCAGACGCTGTTTCGTAATCCGTTAGCAGGTCCGTACATTTTAGGTGTTAGTAGTGGCGCGTCGTTGGGGGTTGCGTTGGTGACTATGGGCGTCTATGCCTTTGCCTTGCCCCCCATAGCAGGGAGTTTGACCATGATGTTAGCCGCCATCGTCGGTGCGGCGTTGGTCATGGGCGTTGTGCTGGTGGTAGCTCGTTATGTCCACGATAATGTGAGTTTATTGATTGTCGGAATGATGTTCGGCTCAATAGCCGGTGCGTTGGTGAACCTCGTTCAGAACTTCGCCAATCCCGATGCGCTGAAACTATATATTGTTTGGACCTTAGGCAGTCTCAATAATGTCGGCTGGGATGAGTTGGGAATCTTGGCAGGTGTGCTGCTTGTGGGGTGGTTGATGACGATTATGTTGATTAAGCCGCTGAATGGTCTTGTTTTGGGTGAGCGTTATGCGCAAGCTATCGGTATCAATATCCGTCGGACACGACTATGGATTGTGCTATCGACAGGTTTATTAGCGGGCAGTATCACAGCCTTTTGCGGTCCGATAGCCTTTGTGGGTGTGGCGGTTCCGCATATAGCGAGAGGTGTGCTCAAGAGCGGTAACCATCGCCTCACACTCCCTTTCAGTGCATTGATAGGTGCGAACTTATTACTGCTGTGCGATATTCTGAGCAATCTATTTACCTACCCTCTCCCTATATCTACAATGAGTGCCCTCTTCGGCGCACCCATTATCGTATGGATAGTGCTCAAGAAATAAATCTTTTTGGGGTATAAAGCTCGTTTTAGTATGTCACTTTGAAGTAGTCCAACAACGCCTTGTAGTGGTCTTGTGCGGTAAGGCAGGTATCACGAAGATAGCCGTTAGTGTCTCCCCAATTACGGATACCTCGGTAGTAGTACAGGCGCAGTTTGTCGGTAATGATAAACGGCACTTGGGCATTTTGCAGACATTGCCAGAAAAGAAGCAGACGCCCCACACGACCGTTACCGTCTTGGAATGGATGGATACGCTCAAACCGCACGTGGAAGTCCAATATGTCATCGAAGGTCACTTGCTTGAGTGCGTTATAGTCGGAAAGCAAAGCTTTCATGTGGCGATGAACCTCTTTGGGGGCAACCGTCTCTTGCTCGCCTACCTCGTTGGCTAATCGCTTGTAATCGCCTAGAGCAAACCACGGTTTACGGCTGTCGGAAGTATTGGTTTTAAGGATGGCGTGCAATGCTTTGATATGCGCCTCAGTGATCTTATCCGTTGCGTGGTCGATGACATAATCAATACAGCGGAAGTGGTTTACCGTCTCCATGATATCATCAACGGAGGTATTCTCGGTCGTGATGCCGAGTGTGTTGGTCTCGAAGATGTACCGCGTTTGCTCTTTAGTCAGTTTGCTGCCTTCGATATGGTTGGAGTTATAGGTCAAATCAATCTGCGTACGATGGTAGATACCGCCCTTTAGTTTGGAGTCTTTCTCCTCGCGCAAACGAGTGAGTAACGGAGAGAGTTTCTTCTTTCCTTTCTTGGGAAGGACTGCATCTGCTGGGATGTTCCATGTTTTGCCTGTCAGAAAGGCGCCATCAATCTTCCCTTCCGCGCAGTAATTGCGTGCGGTTCGTTCGCTTATGCCGTACTTCTCGGCAAACTGTATGACGGATATATATTCCATAATCGGCAAGTTTAATTCAAAATCCGCTGCAAAGATACTAATTTTTGCCGACACCGGCAAGTTTTTGGGCAAGAAAATGCGAATTATCTGCATTTTTTGCCGATATATGTCAGATTTTGTCGATTAACATGTTTTTGTGCTACATTTTTCAAACACAAAAGAAAATAGCATGAATGATTGTATTTTCTCAAATAGACATGAAAAATATCGATGCTTACATGTATGTCTGCTAATTTTCCCATTCAATTCCCCTCAAGCATGCGGGGAGTTTGGTTCCATGTGCTTTGTGGTGAGCTACACACTCACAGCACTTTCCGTGCCGCGGACAGGCTTCTTTTGTGCAGGGACAATCTATGGAATTATGTGGGCAATGGGTCATGGTGGATTTTTTACTTTAGGTCAAACATGCCAAGAATGCGGCGGAGGTAGTTCGGGTCAGCGAAGTCGCGGAAGCCGGTGTCCTTCTGATTGAGCGGTTCAATGGCTTTCATGTCCGCCTCTGTGAGCGAGAAATCGAAGATGTCGAAGTTCGTCGCCATGCGTTCCTTGTGCATCGATTTGGGGATAGCAACGATGCCCCGTTGCTGCGAGAGTACGCAGCATTGCAACTGGTTCACTGCAGGTTTGATATCCACCGACGAGGCGAAGTCATAGAACCGGCATGCCTGAAAATTGCTCACGCCTATCGCCCGCACTTTGCCTGAACGGTAGGCTTTCTTCATGGCCCGCCATGAGCCGAACATATCGCCGTACGCCTGCGCGGTGTCAATCATGCGATAGCCCGCTTTAAACGCGTCGCTCACGCAACGCTCCGCCTCCTCGGGCGGCACCTGGAACACTCCGTATCCCAATACCGGCATCTCGACGCCGTTGTTCAGTTGGATGGTTTGCATAGTAGTGTATGTTATTGTTGTTTCATTTCAGCAGTACAGCAAGTCCCGAACAGGCATTGCCGGAAGAGGGTCTTTGCGTCCTCGGGACCTATCATCTTGCTTACGGCGCGGTAGGTCGGACCGTCGTTGATCAGGCCCTCCACGTATGCGCTGTTGCGTTCGTTCTTGACAGCCCGATCTATGTCCTGCGCCGTGGCGAAAAGGCCGATATAGGCACTGAGCATCTGTTCTGTCATCGCCTCTAACCGTGCGCCGTTGCCGGCCTTGCAGACGGTCGGCGGCAGTTTCAGACGGTCGAACCAGGCAGGGCGCATCGTCTTGTCCTTCAGGTCGCCATATTGCTCTTTCACCGCCGTCATGGTACTCAGATCCACGCTGCCTACCAAGGTGTCGTAGGTCTCCAGCAGCAGGGTCTTGCGCCCGAAGGCACTGATGAAGTCATACGAAAAGAGCGGCATGTCTTTGGCGTAGGGCGTACAGATGAGCGTGTCCATCTTCATCAGACCGAACAAACCGCGCATGCTCAGATGCGACACATGGGCAACACCATTCCAGTCGTATGCCTCCAACTCAAACCGCATCCCCCTCCCGGAGAACGTCTGCCATGGCGTTACGTCTTGGGGTGTCAAAGACCCCTGGGCGGCAAACCAATCAAGCTTTGAGCCATTCATATTTAGCCACGGAATAAATAGGCAGTAACGGTATCAGGATAGGCGTGTTCTTCACATACGCCTGGTACTCAGGGTCATTGCCGTAGGCGGCGTTCTGACGCAGTTCCAGCCGGCGGGCGCCGCTGAACATCACAAACACGATGCCTGCGTACCCTATTCCTACTATCAGCCATTGCCACCAGTTGAGCCCTGCGCCTATCGCGCTGAGCAACGCACCCGTCCAGATGGTCACTTCGCCCAGATAGTTCGGGCAGCGGACGATACGGTACAGACCGGTATCCACAAACCGCTTCGGGTTCTTTTTCTTGGCGGCACTCTTCTGCGCGTCGCTGATGCTCTCCAGCAATATGCCGCAAGCCACAACCGCAGCACCAATCCATGCCCATAACTCGCTATCGTGCGGGCCGTTTGCTAACCGAAAAGCTACGGGGCTCACCTGCGCCACATACAGCAGCGCGCAGAACAGCCAAATCATAATCATTACGCCTGCCGGCTTCTTGTCAGAATGACCCTCGCCGTACAGAATCTTACGGTACCCAACCGCCTTGCGTTCGCGCACCAAAAGATACGTACCAAGCCGGATTCCGAAAATCAGCAGCAGCACCAACATCGCCGCGGTCGGCACACTCAGGTTTGCGTGGTATAGCACGCCCATGGTCACTGCCAGAGCGGCAATACCGTACCCGTAACCGAGACTGAAGAAATACACAAAGTATTTCCACCCTACTGCAGACACTGCCATCGCCACCGCAAAAAGAATCAATAAATCTGTCATAGTATTTTGTTGTTTAATATTATTTGAATTCTGCATTTTTGGGGGAGCATAATCCGAAAAATTATATTATTTTTTGGAATATAATCCATAAATTTGCGCTGTTTTATGGAATTGCGGTGTGTGTTAATTCTCTTGTTCCTTTGTGTTAGCGTTTGTAAATTCGTGCTTTATATACCCCTCCATAATATAAGTCAAAAAAGACCTAAAATCTATCACCTTGCGTTCGGATAATATGAACTTTTTTATTTCTGCCGAGCTATTCCTCTATGTTTTTATGCGGACAGGAGATTATTTGATTATCTCCCAATGACCATTTTTGTTTGCTCCGACGCGGCGGAGTGCACCTTGCTGCTGCAATCGACGTAAGATCTTACGAACTCCGCTATCGGACATACCTAATGCTTGCATCATTTCCGGAATGGTAACAGATGGATTATTTTGTATCAAATTAAGCACTTTTGCACCCGATTTATCCGTTACTTTATCCGTTACTTTGTCCGTCACTTTTCGTTGCTCTTGGATTGTTTGGAGAATGCATTTGAGCATAAAGACGATAAAGTCTGTGCTGTCTCCCTTTGCGTCCGATTGGGCAATGGCTTTGTAGTATTCCTGTTGATGTTTTTTAACGATTGTTTCCACCGGAAGCCATGCAAAAATACCTTTCCATCGGCTGAGCAATAGTGTCTGCCAGTAGCGTCCCATGCGACCATTACCATCCATAAACGGATGGATAAACTCAAACTCGTAGTGGAACACACAGCTGCTGATTAGTGGATGTGTCTTTGTCTCTTTCACCCATGCAAACAACTCCGCCATCAATGTGGGAACTCGGTTAGCAGATGGTGCAACATGAATACACTTGTCGCCATCAAAAACGCCGACACTGCCTTTACGGTAATGCCCGGCATTATCTACCAGATCAACCATCATCAGACTATGCGCTCGGAGCAAATCAGCTTCTGAAAAAGCATCAAGTTGCAGCATCAATTGGTATGCTTGCAGCGCATTCTTTACCTCTTGTATCTCATTCGGCGCACCCAGCACATGCTTGCCGTCGATGACGTCCGTCACTTGTTGCAGCGACAGACTATTGTGCTCAATTGCCAAAGAGGAATGGATGGTTTTTATTTGGTTCTTTTTTCGGAGCATAGGCGATGGCATACGCTCTCCAAGGAGTGCATTCAATGTGCCTATCTGCTCTGAGATTTCAGAGACCAGATGCAGAACTTCGTCTGTTACTGTAAACGGCGGTGTGTACATGGTTGTTTGTTTATAAAACTATTATTTTTGCCAGTCTATTCCTCGGAGGCAAGCGGGGAGTTGGGTTCTGGCGGCTTTATGATGTGCGACGCAGGCACAGCAATGCCCGTGCCGCGGGCAAACCTTTGTACAAGGGCAATCTATGTTATTATGCGGACAAGGCATGGTTATATTATATATTTATAAAACTCATCTATAATTTCCCCATATCTCTTCATGCGGATCTTTTGCTTCTCATCTTCAGGCAACGCGGCATCGAACAACAATTTGTTCAACTCGTTAATCCCAGACAGATATAGCGTTTCGATACTCTTTTGAAAACGTGGGCTGTCATTGAGAGCTCGTAAATAGAAAACATGTATAGCATTTTGTAATACTTCCTCGTATTGCCCTTTGTACAGATCTTGGACTGATAAGTATGTTTTAAACAATACAATATTTGGATTCTTTTTATAAATCTTGCACTGCATAAGTCCTTCTGGAGTTAAGTATGCATCGTTTATAAAATCTGGTTCTTCCTTTTCTTGTTCTCTTAAGCTTGCTAACTTTCCGCCCAGCGGCATCGTAGTACTTGTTCTTATTAAAAAGGATATTTTAATATCACGCTCACTATCGTTATTAAATTCCTCAAACTGCGCTAAGTTCCTTTCAAAATATCGTTTAAAGAAATGTGGTTTGAAGATACCTATTCGAATATTCCCACTTGGATCCCGCATAACAGTTATTGTCATTTTGCCTAATGGCGCATCATACTCAGTAAATATTATAAGTCTTGGTGCCTTATCCCAATCGGAATGGCGTTTGATATGAAAGAAATAGGTATAGTTGTTCTGACTTTTAGGATGTTTCCAAGCATATATCCGTCCATATGCGCCGCTTGCTCTCTTCGCGTATTTCCGGAATTCAGGAAGTTTCTTCTCAATAGTTGCAAATAACTCGGGAGAGTCATTTTTGATTTCCCGATATATCTGCTCATATGTCATTGTGCTCAGGAGCATTAACTTTTAGTTCAAATATTTATCCAATATTTCTTTCTTTCGTGCGGCACAGCCATCCATGATTGCTTGCGCTTGACGGATAGCAGCTTCGTATTGCTCTACTTGGCTGATTATTTGCTGCTGCTCTGCCATTGGCAATACCGGTATCTCTAAATCTTCATAAAACTCAATCGGCACTCTTCTATGTCCACTGGCTCCTGTCATTCGTTTTGCGGCTTCCTCTCTAATGGCAGAACGATTAAGATAGCCAAATAAATACTTGTTTATTATCTGCTCTTTGCATCGCAACACATGAAATTCCGTACTTCCAAATCCTATTCCATTTGTAAGACCTGTTGCAATAGCACATTTTCCATTCTCCATACATGGTGTAATCTTTGCAATAATAATATCATTCTCTGCAAAATACGTATATCCACCACGTTTCACATTAGAATATTGCTTATCTTCCATTCGCTCAATATAACCATAATTACTTACGGATGCCATTTCCACGAAGGAGATTAGTTGTTCATCTGTCAAATAATTCACTTCTGACTTCGACGGATTAAGTTCGCATAACTCACTCAATTTCAGGAATTTACCCCCCCCCATACGGGTTATAACTTGCAGATTTTCAAACACTTGCGCTATCTTCTCCCGATAGTCTTCAATGCTCATTCTGCTGGTATTGTATTCCTCATCTACCTTTTGACATTCGTCAACGATTTGCTGCTGAATATCTTTCGGAGGAAGAGGTATCTTAATATCTCCTATTGAATTTGATAAATTCTTTATATTAGAACCTGTACTATTTGTTCGCACTAATTCCCGTAGCATATCAGTATTAAGAACACTATACAAGAAATACGGAATAATATCTTCACTCTTAGTTCTCAATATTCCCATAAAACCACCTGCATAATATGGTTGGTCTTGAGATATAAATGCTACTTTTCCGACATGAGACTTGCTTCCACTTGCAAAACACATAAATATATCATTTGCGCGTAGCTTTTTATCTGCATTAAGTTTCACATCATCTGTCACATATATTTTCTTAGTGATATTGAATCGACCATCTAAAGTAATATTATCCGCTGTCAAAATAACATTATTCGTTTCGTCTGTTGATTGGTTTTTCTTAGAATATGTCACGCCACGAATAACAGTCGCTAATGTAGACAATAGAACTAATTGATATTGACTTTTAATTTCTATTTTCTTACCAAAAGTTGATGATATTGCTTTATTGAAAGTAGGTCGCGAAAAGTCAATCATATCTATGAGAGAGTTTGATTTAGCGATGTCACTTAAATCATTCTGAATAGATAATATATTATTATTGATAAAATGACTTCTAATGAGAGTATTTAATTTGCTTTCATCATCTAAATCTGCCGGATTAAACAGCGGAGTCTGAATGCCGGATATTCCTTTTATTTGTTGCAACGTATCATCATCAGCATCCTCTCCTTCTACAGTACTCGAATTTGATTTTACATTCAAATATTTTATACCTTCATTTCCTTTGCGATTGCTCCACTCATAGCCTAAGAACTTTTTCTGCTTGTCTTTGTCTGTAGGACTTGTGATTACTAATACGGCTTGCGGATTACTTTCTGCCAAAAGGAAATAATATAGTTTTTCTTTTTCGATTGCTCTGCAAAAATCTAGAAGAGCTTTATCTACTTCTTGTTGCTTAGTCTCCGGCAATAGTTTCTTAAATGACTTATCAGTAACTCTTTTTCGGATATTAGCACGGATTGCTTTGGCTTGCTCATTAAGATCTTTTGTGTCAAAACGTCCTCGCTCAGAATATGCGTCTAATGCATTTTCATAACTCTGAATGATAGAATGCTTTCTTAATTCATCCGACAAATTAGACAGCATCAATTGCTTGTATAGTTCAAAATCTATCCCCACATACTCCGTGTAGCGACGGATAGAAGCTTCGTCTCCATAAAACTTATCATCATCAAAATTACCTTTAAACCATTCGTCCACTCTATTCTGTAAATGCTTTGAAATTTCCGTTTCCGTATTCTTACGTCTGAGGAAAAGCGTAACAGTTGCAGTATTGGTTTGCCCGAATGTTCGATCGCCAAAATTAGCAATAGCTATAATATCGAAATATTGCAGAATAATCTCACGGCATTTGGTGTATATTCCACCTTTATCCAAAACAGACACCGGAAGAATAATAGCAGCTACTCCACCCGTTTTTAATAGTTGTGCAGCACGTTCTACAAAGAATGTTTCGATAGAATTATTTTTACTAAAATCTGAAACGGCTTTAGTCAATATATATTTGTTTTGTTCCTCTTCACTCAATGTTTCCAAGAAACCCTTTACGCTATATGGAGGATTAGCCACTAATACCATATAACTATTGTCTTCAACATGTTCAATAGCCGAGAGTCCATCCGCATAGTGAATCTTTATCCCATCCATGCCATACATAAACGCAGATACCTGACTTACTTTCGACAAACGGTAATCTTTCTCTATACCTTCAACATTCTCATAGTAGTTTTTTAAAGCCGTGTGCTTGTTTTCTTTCACAAACGGCGTTATTTGTCGTGCATACTCTGTAAGAAAATGACCTGCTCCACATGCGTAATCTATAGCCTTAGGGATGCCATTATCTTGTTCAATAATATACTGTAAGGGCAAGGAAGAAATCAGAAAACGCACTATAGGCATCGGAGTAAAAAATTGTCCTTCGCTTTGATGAACTCCCTGATTCAAATATCCCTCAAACAAGTCTCCCAAGAACTGATTGTCCGCATCCTTTGTCAGGTAAATGTCTTGAAGCATTGCAATAACATCCTTCAATATAGCAGCATTTTGATAGAACAAATGTTCATTATGCACATCCAAGAAAGCGAAAGGATTGTTATTAAAATATTTCAACTCTCTAAAATATCTCCGAATAGTGTTTTTTCCTTCATCGGCCTGAGAAGTAAGAAAGCGGAATGCATTTTCAATTTGCTCATTTTCCACATAAGTTACTTCATCGTTAAAGAATTCCTTCATTCCCTGACGATACAATATATTCAAACGATCTTGTAATGAATACACATCATCATAGGAAGCACCTTTCCATTGAAAAGTTAATTCGTTGCCGTTATATTTTTCGTCTATAATTTTGGAAAGGAATAGATTGACTAATTTATCAAAAGCATTCTCATGACTGGAAATAGTATGTTTGCGTAATATCTCTGCAAAATTATTATATTTCTTTTGAAGCGAATACTCATCAATCGTTTTCAGGTCTTCCAGTTTATATTTCTTTTCACCGATTTTGAATGGCTCAATACCGTCTTCTAACAAACCACGAGTGCTAAAATCTTGTTGATATGTTTCTTTCCAGATAGCAAAATAGTCTTCATAGCCTCCTTGCTCTGCGCGTACTTGCTGGAAACTACGCAACGAACTATCAGTTGATAAGAAACTATCATTATCAACTAATGAGATGATATGACATATTTGCTCAAATTTATGTACTTTTTCTTTATTGCTATTATATTCAGGATAATCTGCTGCATACATACACAAGTATTGAGCGGCACGATAGGTATTGAAATAGCGGAATAATTGATCTCCGTTTTTTAATGTTTTGTTCCAATGTTTTGTGAATTCATCATCCTTTTTGTCAAAATCTGCCGTTTTACATTCGATGATGGCATACTCTTTCCCGTCATTATCCTTTATCAAGATATCACAATATCCTTTGTCTGTTCCTGAATAGTTTTTACCCTCAAGTTTCAAATGCTTTGGTAAATACCCCACTTTGAATAGTTGAGCGACACATAAGAACACCACATAACTTTCCTTTTGGTGATCATCCTGCGTAGTGTTACGATCAGCTATGACACCTTCCGGATAGATAAATTCTCCTGTTCCTGCATTATAACTCAAAGAGAAACCTTCACCGGCTGTTCCATAATATCGGCTATACACACCTTTTGATAAAATAAAGTCAAAAGGCGTTTCTACTAAAAGTTGTTCAAATGTGGCTTTAGTTATCATATTGCGTATTTGTTATTGTCTTTATTGTTTTCTTCTTTCATTATTCATTTTGCACATCTTCTCTCATATTATCTCAAGTCTGTTCCTTTTGGGATTATATCTTCCATCTTATCTTATTTAATACTTGCAGGAACAAGCCCTAACTTATTGATACTCTCATTAGCCTTTTGTAATGCCTCATGAACTTCGAGAACATCTGTATAATCCCAATATTTGATGTCTTTGTTAACATCTGAAAGCGCCTCTACCTCTTTTCGTATCTTCTCAATCTGTTCTGCATCCGACACCGCTACAATACCTTGCACAGCCTTGTTGTTCTTGGCTTTCATAAGGTTAAGAATCAAACTATCTATTGAACCGGAAGTCTGCACTTCAAACACATAAATAATTCTGCCCATGTTGCCAATAGACACTTCCCATACGGCATCCACTCTGGCGCCATTAGCAACAGAGACTTCCGTGGTCGCCTTAAATCCAAGACATTCGCCGATTTCTTTGATCTTATCGCGTATGTCGTTATGTACAAAAGTGGATTCTTTCTTGTTCTTCGGAACTTCAACTTCTTTCTGCTCCGGCTCATCTATATCTTTCTGAACTTCCTGCCAGATGAAATAGTCAAGCGCTATCAGGTTTTCCAAATCTTGGTAGCCGTTGTTCTTGGCACACTCCAGCATCTTCATGCCACACTCTGACAGATAAGCATACATCTTGCCATCCATTGCTGAATCATATTTGGGCGTGTTGGGTACATCCAAAATAGTGAAACCTGTTTTGGTTTTGCTGTTCCAAAGAATACATTCATCCGGAAATGCTTTGTTGAGAATTTCACTCATGATAGCAGGTCCGATACCCTTCACTTTCTGGCGAAACTCATCCCAACGCTTGGCAAGCGGATCCTTCCCATAAAGCAGATTGGCAAACTGGGCACGCATCAGCTCAATGGTGTTGGTCTCGATCAGATTGTCTATCTTATAGTGCTTGTTGCCCCACATAGCCATAGCCCATAACGGAGACAGCAAATCATAAACATCCTCAGCAGACATGTTGAGAAGACGGTTCTTATCATATTTCCGCATCTCTTTGGCGTAGTTCTCACGCTCTGCCAAATCTTCTTTCGCCTTCACCTTATGACTTTGCAGCCATTGGTGGTACTGTTTCAAATAAGATAGATATTTCTTCTCATTCATATCGTTGTGGTTTTATAGAGTTTCTACTATAATAATCTTTCTAATAAATTGGATAATTTATTAATCAAAACAAGTTTCGGGATTAAGGTCTTGTGGGCTGCTCATTTATGTTTGTCTGTTTCTTTCGAATCCTTAGATAGCATTCGCATGAATTGAGCCATCGTCGGAAAATATATTGGTCGTTGATTTAGAGAGGAATATAGAACCGGCTTCTCCAAATTGCATTGTTTCAGTTCATCAGCAACCAAATCACTAAACCAAACATCTGCATAAGGAGATACGTAAACATTTTTGATGAGTACTTCCAAATCAACAGGAAGATTCACAACAATGGTACCTCGTTTATAATCTTCAATCATCTTTTTCCTAAGATCATCATCCGTTATCACCATCGCACGTACCTCTCGTTCATGTTCAAAGGATTTACGTTTATACCAGAAATACGAATCACTTGTAAAAAATGTTTCATCATAGTCTACGTATGATACACGACCTATTTGCACATTCGGATCATTTATTGCTTGTTTTAACGCGCCAAATGTGGTTTGAATAGCGATACCTTCAGGTTGTTTCTGTGTATAGAGTTTCCACATTGCCTCCGATTCGGTTTCGTTTTCATGCCAGCAACTGATAAATGTGAAATACTTATTCGAGGCTCCAAGATCGTTATAATACTTATGTGCTTTACTGATAATTTCTTTCACTATATCGGGTTCAACTTGCAATTCTCCTTTCTCCTGTATCCGATTATCGACAATATTTGATAAGAATTCTACGAGCACATCTGTATTTTTTGCCTTTCCACATGCTCCTTCATATGGATCTTCAAACATCATTGCAGAAGGTAGCGGCAAGTTCTTCGTACGCAGCAGCTCTGCAAACTTCGCAAAACTCATATATCTCCAAAGTTTTGTGTCCGGAGATATATCAAACCTATTATCTTTTGTGACTTCCATATCCTTGTGTTTCTCTCTCTTTAATCCATTTGGTTTTGTTGCCGTGTTGGTGGCGTTGCAGGGGTATTCCCTATGTGCATCGAAAGAATCACGTATCCTGCAATACCTTATATATACATAGTATATATCCCGTGATTTTAGAATTATTCGTCTTTTTTAGTTTGTCTCTCGCTCTTCTCTCGCTCATTGGTCGGTGGAGGGATGGGCGGTGATGTAACGGCGGTTGGAGTCGTTTTTATGCGTGGTGGTCGGGCGCAGAAGTCCGGCAAGCACTAATTTGGTTACATATTGTTGCAGAGTGCGCGTTTGGTATTTTACACCTTCCATTTCTAAAATTTCTTGGGCTGTTCGCGGCATCACATCACAAAACTCTAACACTTTTCGTTGCTTTGCCGTTAAACGCACTTGGTTACTTTCTTGTTCAGCTTGGTTACTTTTCTGCTCCTGCTCTATTACTTTTTCGCCGAGCTCTATTACTTTTTGCCCCTGCTCTGTTACTTTTTGTCCCTGCTCTGTTACTTTTTCGGCTGGGTTTGACACTTTTTGTTCCGCTTGGTTACTTTCTTGTTCTCGCTATTTTCTTTTCTGCGGGATTTTGTTTCTCGGTCATATCTCGGTTATGTCCCACTCATCGCTCGGTGGATAATTCTTTGGCGGCTGCTAAGGATTTTTGTAATTGGCGCAGAAGAACCTCTTTGGATGGCAGTTCGGTCAGATATTGCGCT